>Ga0310690_10000332_pt1 | contig 105931 bp, 90 predicted proteins | sample AusTroGonzalo_MG_2_FD_207661 | JGI IMG/M metagenome (GOLD analysis project Ga0310690, IMG submission 207661) | Bovine rumen microbial communities from tropical cattle in Woodstock, Queensland, Australia - Gonzalo_04 (v2) (version 2) | ecosystem: Host-associated > Mammals > Digestive system >...
AGGAGTCTGGACCGTGTCTCAGTTCCAGTGTGGGGGTTAACCCTCTCAGGACCCCTAATCATCGTCGGCTTGGTGGGCCGTTACCCCGCCAACTACCTAATAATACGCATGCCCATCCCCGACCAATGAATCTTTACACAAAGGAGGATGCCCTCCTCGGTGACCATGGGATATTAGCAGCCGTTTCCAGCTGTTTTGTCCCGGTCGGGGGCAGGTTGCATACGCGTTACGCACCCGTGCGCCACTCGTGTACCTCGTGTATTGCTACACTCGGCCTTACCGTTCGACTTGCATGTATTAAGCCTGCCGCCAGCGTTCATCCTGAGCCAGGATCGAACTCTCCATAATAGTTAATTTCTTTTTTTCTTAAGTTGTCTGTCCTGGCCTCATCGCTTGCGAATCTCAAAAATCTAACTTGAGTATTTGCTACATTCTTTCATTCTTTCAATGAACATTCCCCTGTTGACAACCCCTCTTCCCGTTCGCCCCATATCGTCGTCGTTTGGGATTGCAAAAATAGTATTTTTCCATTACACCCATCACACGCCGCGCACTTTTTTTTATTTTTCTGCATTTTTTTAGTTATCTCGCTGATATACAGTGAAATAAGATTGTATTTTCCTTCGGGAAACACCCCGAAAAAGGCACTTTTAGACCCTTTTTCTCCCCTCCGGGACACCTCCCGGACGGAAATTTTCGCAGATTTTCGGAAAATTGTCGCAAAAATCGAAATTCGCACCCTTCGAAAACTATGTAATTTTTACGATATTTAATGTATTGATTTGATTCAATGTATTTTATGATTTTAAACCGATTGCAACTATTTGATTTGTTGTATTTTACGCAAATAGACACACGGATAATTTAATGTATCGTAAAAATACATTAATATGATATATACAACAATTAAATTTTAGAACTGAAATGTAAATCTACTCTTGAACATATACCCGTGGCACCCGGGGAGAGATGCGGGTCATCAACTCGTAACTGATGAGACCGGCGGCTTCTGCCATCTCAGAGACCGTATTGCCTTCGCCATAGACGATGACCTCATCCCCTTCATGTACGCGAAGTCCGGTGACATCCAACATACACATATCCATACATATCTTACCAATGACAGGGACTTTCTGACCCTGCACCAGCACCTTGCCACGACCGTTGCACAACTCACGCGGATAGCCGTCAGCATAGCCGATGGGAATTATAGCCACCTGTGTTTCACGATGCAACTTCCAAGTACGGTTGTATCCGATAGTCTCACCCGCAGGAATCCTTTTAATCTGGGTAATCACCGTCTTAAGGGTGACTACGTTATGCAGCATAGGCACCATCTCCGGAATCTCAGAGCATCCATAGAGCTGGATACCCAAACGGACCATGTCGAACTGTGCTTCGGGGAAACGCACAATGCCCGCACTGTTAAGAATGTGCCGTAGAATTTTATAATCAAATGCAGAACAAATCTCGTCAGTCATGCGTCCGAAAAGCGCGATTTGGCGACGAGTGAAGGCATCCTCAGCTGGATCTTCGGCAGCTGCCAAATGCGAAAACACCGATGCGATACGCAGTTTCGGATTTTGCTTCACGATATTGATAAGCCTCGGAAGGTCCTGTAAATCAAAGCCTAAACGATGCATCCCTGTATCCACTTTGACATGAATGTTGAATTCGTTGATTTCGGGATGACGTGCCAACACTTCCTCCAACTGCTGGAGATAGTAGAAGTTAAAGATTTCCGGTTCCAATCGATGATTGACCATCACCTCGAAACTATGCGCTTCGGCGCCGAGTACAATAATCGGAGTATCAATACGACGTTTGCGCAAACGCACCCCTTCGTCCGTGTAGGCTACCGCAAGGTAGTCTATCTTTTGATCCAACAGCGTGTTGACCAACTCCACATCCCCTAAACCGTAGGAAGATGCCTTCACCATCGCCACCATCTTGGTGTCAGGACGGAGACGATTGCGATGAAAATTCAGATTATAAGCCAATGCCGGCAAATTCACCTGCATGATGGTCAGATGCGTTTTGTGCTGTAACGCTTTGACAATTTGCTCAAAATGGAAATTGCGAGCACCTTTGACAAGTACAATTTCGTATGATATATGCAACTCTGTAAGATGCTCCAATAACGAAGCGGTATCAGGGAAGCAGAAAACTTCATCCAAATCAAACAGATTGCGATGGTGGGCAAAAGAACTGCCTACTGCAACCAACCTTGAAATATGATGTTGGTGTAATTCTTGATTGAGATGACGAAAATCCGACTCCATCAAATCACCTACCTGTTCGAAATCAGAGAGAATGAGCGTTTTCTTTGGCATCTGCGTCTGAGTGTCCAGAAAGTTGAGTGCCGCAGACAGCGAATTGAAATCCAAGCTGTAAGTGTCATTAATAATGACTGAATGGTTGAGGCCTTGCAATATTTCAAGCCTCATACTGATATGGGTCAGGCGGTTCAACCGACTATTGATCTCTTCAGGCTTGAATCCCAAATACAACAGGGTCACAATGACATGTGTGGCATTTTCCAACGAAGCGCTGTCGATAAATGGGACAGTGTAATCGAAGCCATCTATAGTAATCACAGTGCCGTCAGATGGAGCCGCTTGGATCTTCACGGGGAACGTACTTCTTTCATCGCCCCAAGAAATCTTACGAACTCCATTATACTCCGGCAATTGAAGAATCATATTCAATTCTTCGTTGTCATTGTGATATATGAGAACCTCTACATGTTGGAAAAGCTTCAGTTTCTCAATGATTTTGCGATTGTTGTTCGGGAAGAACTGAGCGTGTGCCGCTCCGATATTGGTCAGGATACCAATGGTAGGTTCGATGATATCCGCCAAAACGCGCATCTCATTGGGTTTCGAGATGCCCGCCTCAAAGACAGCTATGTCGTTTTCTTTCGACATTTTCCATACAGAAAGCGGCACTCCGAGATGAGAATTGTAGCTATCGGGGCTCTTCACCACATTGTACTTCTCCGAAAGCATCATCGACAGCCACTCTTTGACAATGGTTTTGCCGTTACTGCCAGTGATACCGATGACAGGGAAATGGAATTGCTGACGGTGTCGCCGCGCCAATCGCTGCAGTGCCTCTACGGAATCGTCCACGAAAAGGAAATTGGCATCTACACACTGGGCAAATTCGTTCATCACTTTTGTTATCACAAAGTTACGAACGCCTATTTGGTACAGAGAACGAACATACAAATGTCCGTCGTTTTTCTCAGTTTCCACTGCGAAGAAGAGCGTGTGCTCCGCCTTCACCACCTTGCGGCTGTCAATAGCCAGTTCGGAAACAAAAGTTTCAGGAGATCCCAAAATAGTCTCCCGAGGCTCTATAAACCGTATTATTTCAGAAAGTTGCATGCCCACCATCTAGTAAATTCAATACGGCAAAAATACAAAAATATCCTAATTAGGATTAATCCTCTTCTGGATAAAATTGGAACAAGCGGAATCCAGTAAAAATCGTACTTTTGCGGCCTGATTTTGGAAAGTTATGCGTTACTTCATCCATTTGGCATATAACGGTTCCGCGTTCTTCGGTTGGCAAATCCAGCCGGAGCATCCGTCTGTGCAGGAGACTTTGGAAAACTGTCTCTCGCTGTTGCTGCATGAGGAGCGTGTGGCTGTCACGGGGTGCGGACGCACCGACACCGGAGTGCACGCCAGTTCCTTCTACGCCCATTTCGACACCGAAAATCAGTTCTCACCTGACGATTGCCGACAATTGGTCCACAAGCTCAACAATTTCCTGCCGAAGGAGATTGTCATCTTTGACCTTTTCGAGGTGACCCCGGATTTGCACGCTCGTTTCGATGCCGAAAGCCGCACCTATCAGTACCATGTCTGCACCCGCAAGGATCCTTTCAAGCTCCAATTCTCCTACCACTGCCACCGACCCATTGATGTGGAGAGAATGAACGAAGCCGCATTATTATTGCTTCAGAACGAGGATTTTACCAGTTTTTCCAAAGTGCACACGCAGGTCAACAACTTTATCTGCCATGTCACGGAAGCTCATTGGGACCGGGTGGATGATGAACTCATTTTCACCGTCACGGCAAACCGTTTCCTGCGCAACATGGTACGTGCATTGGTAGGTACGCTACTGGAAGTTGGTTTCGGAAAGCTCACCGTTCAAGACTTCCAAAATATTATCAACCAGAAGGATAGATGTGCGGCGAAGACTTCCGTTCCCGCGAATGCACTATTTTTGACAGAAGTGCGTTATAGTCAATTATGAATGATGAATGATGAATGATGAATGAAAAATGAAAAAAGCGATACTATATACCATCTATATTATAATTGTTACGGCGGCGATAGCACTTACACTGCCCTCCTGTCACCGAAACAACAACGTGGACGGCGTGAAATTGGAATTCTCTGCCGATACGGTGATGTTCGACACAGTATTCACCACAATTACCTCTAGTACACGTTCCTTTACGGTACGGAATACGACCGGGGCACCGATAGAAGTGGACATCGTTCTGTCTGGCGGAAGTCAGTCGTACTACAGCATGAACGTCGATGGCGTGCCGGGTACAGAATTCCACGATGTAGTGATTCCCGCACACGACAGCATTTTTATCTTCGTGAAGGTCAACATCAACCCTTCTGACCAAAACTTGCCTTATCTGGTAACTGATTCGGTGATGTTTTATCAGAAAAACACGACTCAATCGGTACAATTAGTGGCTTTTGGTCAAGATGCGCACTTTATCATCCCCGACCACACCGGTAGCGGTCTTCACTACCGCATCATTGCGCACGAACACGAGCATGTGCACTGGACTAACGACAAACCGTGGGTGATTTACGGCTGGGCAGTAGTGGATTCGCTCGGCAAACTCACTATCGATCCGGGCACGAAAGTGTATGTGCACAGCGGCGGCGGTATTTGGGTTTATCGCTTTGGCAACATCCACATCAATGGCACATTGGACGAACCCGTGACCATCACAGGAGACCGTTTGGAACCGTTCTTCGCCAACGACTATGCGCAATGGAACTCCCTGTGGATCAACGAAGGCCTTGAAGACAACCTCATTGAAAACGCTATCATCTCCAACGCCTCGTATGGCATTCATTTAGAATCTCTTGAAGAATATACTGGCAACAAAACCATCATCAACAACTCGGTGATTCACAACAACCAAATGATAGGCGTCCGGGCTGAAGGCGCTAATCTGGAGATGAACAACTGCCAGGTGAGCAACAACGGACAGTACAGCCTCGCTTTGATGGTGGGCGATTTCATCCTTAATCACGTTACGGTGGCCAACTATTTTACGCAATCCGTGCGTAAGACTCCCGCAGTTGCCCTAACCAACAACTTTATCAAAACGGAGGTCATTGGCGGAGAAGCGGTTAACGTCACTTATCTCGGCGATGCCAACGCCACATTTAACAATTGCATCATCTACGGTCCGATGGAAAATGAGTTTGCTACCGGCACGAAAAGCGGTGCTGAGCTGAACTACACCTTCCACAACTGTATCGTGAAAAAAGATTCCATACAAAACAATCATTTCATCAACTGTTTCAACGCAAATCCCAAATTCATCGCCACTTACGGGCAGAATTACAACATTGAAGAGACCTCTCCCGCCATCGATGCGGGCATGACCGGTCTCGGCATCACCACTGACATCCTCGGCCGCCCACGCAACGGCATTCCCGACATCGGGGCATACGAGTACTATCCAATTCCCGAAGAGAAGAGGTAGTGGCTGAGGAGGAGACGCTTCCAAGCGTCTCAAAATTCTCCCATTGTCATTGCATGTGTTGCGACGCTTGGAAGCGTTTGCTTGTGTCGCGACGCTTGGAAGCGTCGCCTCCTTGGCCGCGCCGGAACGCCCAAATAAAAAAGTGGATACGTGAGCCTGCAAAGCCTGCCATTAGCTAACAGCCAATAGCCAATAGCCAAAGTCAATGTCAAAGTCAAAGTCAATGTAGTATTTTGGTGCAATTGTCGGACATTCCCTATTGCCTGTTCCCTAAAAAATTGTATCTTTGCCGCTCAAATTTTGAAATATAGAAAGATGAGCGTTGAATTATCAGAACAGGAAATCATCCGCAGAAAGAAATTACAGGATTTGCTCGATTTGGGCATCAACCCTTACCCCGCCGCCACATACGAGGTGAATGCTACCACTGCAGAAATCTTGGAAAAATTTCCCAAAGATAACACTCTTTTCCAAGAGGTTAGCATTGCCGGACGTATTATGAGCCAGCGCATTATGGGTGCTGTCTCCTTCTACGTACTGCAAGATGCTGTGGGCAAAATCCAAGTTTATGCCAAACGTGACGAAATTTGTCCAGGCGAGGATAAAACGATGTACAACAGCGTGTTCAAGAAATTGGACATCGGCGACATCATCGGCGTGAAGGGTTTCGTGTTCACCACGCAGACTGGCGAAATCAGCATCCACGTGAAGGAGTTCACCATCCTGTGCAAATCAGTGTGCCCGCTGCCTATCGTGAAGGAGAAGGACGGTGTGGTGTATGACGCCTTCCAGAATCCGGAGCAGCGTTACCGTCAGCGTTACATCGACCTCATTGTAAATCCGCACATCAAAGATACGTTCATCAAGCGTACGCTGTTGGTCAACACGATGCGTAACTATCTGAACGAAAAAGGCTACCTGGAAGTGGAGACCCCGATTCTGCAACCGTTGTACGGTGGTGCAGCCGCCCGTCCCTTCAAAACCCATCATAACACCCTCGACATGACGCTTTATTTGCGTATCGCTGACGAGCTTTATCTTAAGAAGCTGATTGTCGGCGGTTTCAACGGCGTCTATGAATTCTCCAAGGACTTCCGCAACGAGGGTATGGACCGTTTCCACAACCCTGAGTTCACCCAGATGGAGCTCTATGTTCCTTACAAGGACTACAACTGGATGATGGACACCGTGGAAGAGATGGTCGAGCGCATCGCCCTCGCGCTGCATGGCACTACCAAAGTGCAGGTCGGAGAAAACGTCATCGACTTCAGGCGTCCGTGGAAACGCTATACCATGTTCGAAGCCATTGAGCACTTCACCGGCACTGACATCTCCGAGATGACCGAGGAGCAACTCGCCGCTTTTGCCAAGACATTGGGCGTGGAGGTGGACAGCACCATGGGCAAAGGCAAGCTCATCGACGAGATCTTCGGTGAGGCTTGCGAATCGAAGCTCATTCAGCCGACGTTCATCTACGACTATCCTATTGAGATGTCTCCGCTTACCAAGAAGCACCGCAGCAAACCGGGTCTCACCGAGCGCTTTGAGGCGATGTGCAACGGCAAGGAGATCTGCAACGCATATTCCGAACTCAACGACCCGCTCGACCAGCGCAAGCGTTTCGAAGATCAGTTGGAACTTGGAAAGCGTGGCGACACCGAATCGATGGTGTTGGACGAGGACTTCCTCCGTTCTCTCGAAATCGGTATGCCTCCCACAGCCGGTCTGGGTATCGGCATTGACCGTTTGGCAATGATCATGACCAATTCACCCTCTATCCAAGACGTGCTCTTCTTCCCGCAGATGCGTCCGGAGAAGAAGCAGGAGGTCAGCAAAGACGAGGAATTCACCGCTTTGGGCATGGATGCTGCCTGGATCCCCGCACTCCGGAAGCTCAACTTCAACACTTTGGAGCAACTGAAACAGGCCAATCCCAACAAGCTGTTGAACGACCTCGGCGGTTTGCGCAAAAAGCTGAAGCTGGAGGTTCCAGCTGCGAAATTAGAGGATATTAAGGGGTGGATTGAGAAAATCGGATAACAACAGAATTCTCATAAATTCCTTGTAGAGACGCGATTAATCGCGTCTCTACATTTTTAAAAAATAAATGTCGGAGCGATTCAAAAAAAGTGTATCTTTGCCGCCGATTTGAGCCGAAGTGGCGGAATAGGTAGACGCGTTGGTCTCAAAAACCAATGAGGTAACACTCGTGCCGGTTCGATCCCGGCCTTCGGTACCAACAAAAAAAGCACTTAACTGATTGGTTAAGTGCTTTTTTCATTTCCTAATTTTTCGGATTTTGTGGAGCCGACGGGAGTCGGACCCGCGACCTCATGCTTGCGGAGCATGCGCTCTACCAACTGAGCTACGACCCCTGATTTTAGGCGGCAAAAATACAAAAATATTGTGTATCTTTGCCATCTAAAACCGAAGAATAGAAAAAGCCTGATTATAACCTTTTTGACAATGAAAAAGAATATGAACATCGTCACCACGTGCCTGCTGGCAACGATACTGACCGTTACCGGCTGTTGGGCCATCACAAAAAACAACACAGAAAACGACCCAACTCCGAACCAATACGCCAACACCATCACTGCACCTCCCGTGCCGCAAAGCATGACCTTCGCAGGTGAAGAGGTTCCGATGGACACCTATTGGGTGCATGAAGCCTTGGACCGCGAACTTATCATCAACTGCTACCAACACTCCAAAACCCTGCGCATCCTCAAACTCTCGACCCGCATATTTCCGACCATTGAGAGAATCTTGAAAGAGGAAGGCGTACCCGATGACTTCAAATACCTCTGCGTGGCGGAAAGCGGTCTGGAGAATGTCACCTCACCCGCCAGCGCCGGCGGCTACTGGCAATTTATTCCCAGCACCGCCAAAGTTTATGGGCTGGAAGTTTCCAACGATGTCGATGAACGGTGTAATCTGGAGAAATCAACCCGTGCGGCGTGCCGTTATCTCAAAAAGATGAAAAACCAATTCGGCAGTTGGAGCATGGCGGCAGCCGGATACAACCGCGGTGACGGCGGACTGCAAGCGGCCGTCGATGACCAACACGTAAACAACTATTGGGACTTATGGCTCAACAGCGAAACTTCCCGCTACCTCTACCGTATTCTCTCATTCAAACTTATCTTCGAAAATCCTCAGGAATACGGGATCAACCTCTGTCCCGCCCAAATGTACCATCCTATTGAAACCAAAACTGTCAAGGTAACTTCCAGCATTGCCAGCCTGCCACGCTTCGCCGAGGAACATCACGTCACCTATCGCGAGTTGCGCAACCTCAACCCTTGGATCCGCAACAACAAACTGACTGTCGCCGCCGGAAAATCATATAACATCGAAATCCCCAAGAACCCCAAATCTAACTATCGCGAACTGTTCAAAAATTGTGATAATCCGTATTTGAATCTTGGGGGAGCCCATCACGAATAATCCACCAATCCCCTATTAAAAACAAAACCGGACTCCTCAAAAGAAGTCCGGTTTTGTTTTTTTATTGCAACTTGATATTAGTATTTCGGTTCCACTCCCATATTAAAGAACATGAACGAGAAGATGTCCACCACTTCGTCAATAGTCTTGTCAAGAGGTTTGCCAGCACCATGGCCTGCGTTGCTCTCGATACGAATCAAGTGCGGTTTGTCACCGATATCGCTGTTCTGCAAGGCTGCCGCATACTTGAACGAATGCGCAGGCACCACACGGTCGTCGTGGTCGGCAGTCGTCACCAAGATAGCCGGATACTCCTTGCCGTTCTGGATGGAGTGCAGCGGGGAGTACTTGTAGAGGTATTCAAACATCTCTTTGCTGTCTTCGCTGGTACCATAATCCACTGCCCAATAGCGACCGATGGTGAATTTGTGATAGCGCAGCATGTCCATGACACCCACTTGCGGGATGGCCACTGCAAAGAGATCGGGACGCTGGTTCACGACTGCGCCAACCAACAGACCGCCATTGGAGCCACCCTGCAATGCCAACTTCTCTTTTGAAGTGTAACCTTGGCTAATAAGGAATTCCGCCGCTGCGATACAGTCGTCGAATACGTTCTGCTTTTTCATTTTAGTACCAGCTTCGTGCCAAGCCTTACCATACTCGCCGCCGCCGCGCAAGTTTGCGACCGCCAGCACGCCACCCTGCTCCAGCCATGCGATGCGGCTTGCGCTGAAACTGGGCGTGAGCGAGATATTGAAACCACCGTAACCATAGAGAAGCGTCGGATTGTTGCCGTTCAATTTGATGCCCTTCTTGTAGGTGATGAATATCGGGACTTTGGTACCGTCTTTTGAGGTGTAGAATTTCTGTACCGTCTCGTAATCATCTGAATTGAACTTGATTTCAGACTTCTTGTAAAGCGTTGATTTATTGTTCTTGACATCATAGCGATAAATAGCCGCCGGGGTGATGTAGGAGGTAACAGTATAGAAGGTTTCGGTGTCTTCGGCCTCGCCACTGAATCCACTGATGGTGCCGATCATGTCGTTGTCCAGTTTACCGATCAGTTTGCCTTTCTCATCGAAAATTTTCACCACAGAGTGGGCATCCTTAGTATAGTTGGCAATCAGCCGTCCGCCAAGGTGGCTCACACCTGTAAGCACTTCACCCTTGGTGGCGGGGATAACATCGGTCCACCCCATCGTCGTGAGGCTACCGATTGGAATGCTGATGACTTGGTACTCCGGCGCGTTATGGTTGGTCATGACGAGAAAATGGCCGTCGATTTCGTCAATAACGCTGTAATCGTCCGTGAATTCGGTCACTGCCTTTATAAACTGCGCCTTAGGATCTTCCAAGTCTTTGTAATACAGACAGTTTCCAGACGTAGATTCGCTACCGTAGATCACCAAATAGCGTTTGTTGATGACTTCAGCGCTGAAGCTCAAGTTCGGGTTGGTGCGATCTTCGTAGGCCAGTTGGTCGGCCTTTTGGTCGGTGCCCACCTTGTGGTAGTAGAGCTTGCCGTTCTCGTTCACGCCGGAAAGCTCGTTCTTGGGTTCCGGAAAGCGGCTGTAGAAGAAGCCGTCGTCTTTCCACGCGATGCCGGAGAACTTCACCCACACGAGATGGTCGCTCAACACCTCGCCGGTGGTGATATTCTTGACGTAAATCTCTTGCCAGTCGCTGCCGTTGCGGGAAATGGCATAGCCGAGGTAATTACCATCGTCGGAGATACCGAGCGTGGAGAGCGCCACCGTACCGTCATTGGAAAGTTTGTTGGGATCGAGCAGTTCGACGGCTTTTCCGTCAAGGGAGTTCTTGTAGTAGAGCACGCTCTGGTTCTGCAGACCGTCATTGCGGAAGAAGAAATAGCGGTCACCCTTTTTCCACGGTGCGCCCTCCTTCGGATAGTTCATGATCTCCTTCAAGTGTTGCTTCATTTTCTCGCGGTAGGGAATCTGCGACAAGAACTTATCGGTCACTTCATTCTGGGCTTTAACCCAATTGGCGGTCTCCTCGGAATAGTCATCCTCCAACCAACGATAGGGGTCGGGGACGGCTACACCGAAGTAGTGATCAACGGTATCGCATTTTTTGGTTTCCGGATAGGTCACCGGTTCGATTTTCGGTTGTTTCTTGTTGCACCCTGACAACAAGACAATGGCACTTAATGCCACAACACTGATGCTGCTTTTTTTCATTGCTCTATTATATTTAATATTGTATATCCATTACTTACGCCTCCTCAAAAGGGGCTGTTTCTTTTTGCGGCTGCAAATATAAAAATTCCTACATTTCATCCCTTTTGAAATATCTGAAGAAAATGACAATGTTGCACTTCTGACACACCAAGCCAAATCTAACTTATCTTAATCACCTGATTATCTTTATTTTATCATGCAACAAAATACTATAAAAATATTTTTTCAATAGAGAGTTGTTGAAAACAAAAAAAGTGTATTTTTGCAGCCCTAAAAAGTAAAAATAAAAAACCAATAATAATATGAAAAGAACATACCAACCCTCAAACACGAGACGCAGACATAAACACGGGTTTAGAGAGAGAATGTCCACCGCTAACGGTCGCAGAGTTTTAGCGGCTCGCAGAGCGAAAGGCAGAAAGAAACTCACCGTGTCTGATGAAAGTCTGGGCAGAAAATAATCCGCACGATAAAAGGATTATGAAATAAAAAGAAGGCGTTGGTCTTCTTTTTTTTTGTATTTTCGCCATTTTTTTATGAGCGATAAAACAAGAGCAAAATGAGAAAGATCATATTGAGTCTATTGCTGACGGGCGCGGTGTTATGCCTCCATGCGCAGAGTGGCGGTGGCGTTTCGATTGACGGCATTGTGGCTGTCATCGGAAAGTCCATCATCATGCGTTCTGACTTGGAAAAACACTACAAAGATTACACCGCCCAGTACCGCACGGTGGAAAATCCCGACGAGATCTATTGCTCCATTCTGGAAAACCTGGTTTTCAACAAACTGATGGTCAACCAAGCGGAACTTGACAGTATCGAAGTGACCGATGAGGAGGTGGATTATCGTCTGAATTCCCGTATCCAGTACTTCCTTCAGCAGACTGGCGGCGACGTGAAGTTCATCGAGAACTACTTCAACAAGTCGATGGCCGAAATCAAGAAGGATATGCGAGAGATGATGTACGAGCAGGCGTTGATTGAGCAGGTGCAGTCCGGCATCACGGGCAGCATCACCATCACGCCGTCCGAAGTCCATCAGTTTGCCGCCAAGATCGGACCCGACAGTATGCCCATTGTGAGCACCACCTACCAATTCGGGGAAATCGTGAAGATTCCACCTGTGAGCGAAGAGGAGGTGGCTGAAGTGACGAATCGACTGAACACCTACCGCGAGCGCGTGTTGCGCGGCGAGAAGTTCGGTGCTCTGGCGAGACTCTACTCCGATGACCCCGGCAGCGCATCCAAAGGCGGTGATCTGGGATTTGTGGAGCGCGGTTCCCTTTATCCTGAATTCGAAGCGGCCGCCTTCAACCTCAAATCAGGGGAAATCTCCCAAGTGGTGAAAACCCAGGCCGGCTACCACATCATCCAAATGATCGAACGTCGCGGCGAATCCATCCGCGTGGCCCACATTCTCATTCAACCGAAACCCTCTACGGACGAACAGGTGAAAGCCATCACCTACCTCGACAGTGTCAGAGCTGTTATCATTGCGGAAAAGATGATACTCGATGAGGCCGCCAAGAAATTCTCCGAAGGCACCACCAAGCTCAACGGCGGAATGGTGGTGAACCCCTACAATAATTCCCTCTCCTTCGACCGTCAGTCCATGGACGATGCCACCTACACTACCGTCAGCAAACTCATCCCAGGTGAATACTCGGAATGCGTACCCTTTGTCAACGACGACGGAGTGATGGCCTACCGACTGATCTATCTAAAAGAGAGAGTCTCCGAACACAAAGCCAATCTGGTAGAAGACTACGACATGATCAAGAACGCTGCTTTGGAACAGAAAAAATACGACGCCATGGAGAAATGGGTCTTGGAGAAAGTGAAAGTGACGAATATCAAAATTGCGGAACAATATAAATACTGTCCGTTCGTTAGCAAGTGGCAGATTCCGTAGGGAGACGTGTGACGTGTGACGTATGACGTGTGACTTGAAACATTGAACTTTGAATTTTAAATAAATATGGATTTAGAGAATAAAACAGACATTGAAGCGATTGAGTCGTTTGTGGAAAAATATAAGACCCTGCGTGAAGAGATTGCGAAAGTGATCGTGGGTCAGGACGATGTGGTGAAAAACGTATTGATGGCGATGTTCAGCCGTAGCCACGCCTTGCTGATAGGTGTGCCTGGGCTGGCTAAGACCTTGATGATCACCACTATTGCCAAAGCGGTTGATATGACCTACAACCGTATCCAGTTCACGCCCGACTTGATGCCGTCTGACATCATGGGTGCGGAAATTCTGGACGATAACCGCAACTTCAAGTTCGTGAAAGGTCCCATCTTCGCCAACATCGTGCTGGCCGACGAGATCAACCGTACGCCTCCCAAAACGCAGTCCGCTCTGTTGGAGGCCATGCAGGAGCGTTCTGTGAGTATGAACGGTACCACCTACGACCTTCCGAATCCGTTTTTCGTATTGGCCACCCAAAACCCTATCGAGCAGGAGGGTACTTACCCGCTGCCCGAGGCACAACAGGACCGTTTCATGTTCAACATCATGTTGGACTACCCGAGCACCACGGAGGAAGTTGAGATTGTGAAACGTACCATCCATGGCGACATGGTGGAGCCGCAACGTGTCCTGACTGTGGAAGAGATCATCTTCTATCAGAAGCTGCTGCAGAAGGTGCCCATTCCTGAGAATGTCTATCGCTATGCGGTGAACCTCTCCACACTGACCCGTCCGGGCACGGAGAAGGTGCACGCTTGGGCTAACGACTACCTCTCTTGGGGTGCCGGTCCTCGTGCATCACAGTTCCTGATCATCGGTGCCCGTACACACGCTGTTTTGAATGGCAAGTACTCACCCGACATCGAGGATGTGCGTGCCGTGGCCTATAACATCCTGCGTCATAGAATCATCAGAAACTACAAAGCGGAAGCCGAAGGCATTACGATTGAGCAAATCATCGACAAGCTGTTGCTGGCCGCTGACACCCAATAACGATGAATCGGCTGCGACAACCTTTCTGGAAGTGGCTGTTGTTTGCCTCCGCGATGGTGATTTTCACTGTCATTATCATCTATTCCAACAAGCTGATCAAGAAAATCGCCCAAGAGGAGCGACAACGTATTGAAATCTGGGCGGGAGCAATCACCTATAAAACCCAGATTATCAATGAGACGGAACGGTTTTTCGACTCTATCAGAATCGAGGAGGGAAACCAAGCCTCCATCTTTGCCAAAGCGGTGAAGAAAGTGGCGGAAGCTTCTCTTTATGAAGACATCACGTTCTATCAAGACATTATCTCCGCAAACCAAACGGTGCCCACCATCATAGCTGGGCGCAACGGCAACATCGATGCCGCCATAAATGTACCTGACAGTATCGAAAGAATGCGAAATATCAGGGAGTTAGGCGATGCCATTCACGATTTTGACAGTTTGAAGCTCGCCTATTACCAGCGTGACTATGTAATGGTTTATTACAAGAACTCGCATATTTACGGCGACTTTCGAGAGATGATTGACAACCTGCTGGAGTCATTCTTCGAAGAGACGGTCATCAATTCAGCTTCTGTTCCGGTCATCATCACCGACAGCACGCAAATCAATGTCATTGCGGCGGGTAACATCGACTCCTCTATCATTTCGGCTCCCTTCAAGGTCAACGCCCGACTGGAAAAGATGCGAGAAGAGAACGAGCCCATCGTGCTGGATTGGCTGGACCACGGAAAATGCTACGTCTTCTACGAGGAGTCCTCAGTGCTGAAACAGCTGCGACTATTCCCTTATATTCAATACGGCATTATCTTTGTCTTCATTCTGGTGGGTTACTTGTTGTTCAGCGTGACCAAACGTTCGGAGGAAAACCGCGTCTGGGTGGGCATGTCAAAGGAGACCGCACACCAGCTGGGCACACCTATTTCCTCGCTGATGGCATGGACAGAGCTATTGAAAGAAATGCCTGTGGACCAATCCATTCCGAAGGAAATCAGCAAGGATGTGCACCGATTGGAGACCATTGCGCAGCGGTTCTCAAAAATCGGTTCTGTACCCGTATTGGAAGACACCGACATCGTCCCGATCATTGAAGACTTCGCCAACTATCTCCAAACCCGTATCTCTTCGATGGTGAACATCCATTTCGAGAAACCTGACCATCCTATCGTGCTGCCCCTGAACAAGCAACTTTTCGAATGGGTTATTGAGAATTTATGCAAAAACTCGGCCGATGCCATGAACGGTAAAGGCGACATCACCATCACCATCACAGAAGAGAAAAACAAGGTGTATGTGGATGTGACGGACACGGGCAAAGGTATTCCTGTGAAGATGCAGCGGCGGATTTTCTCTCCGGGCTACACCTCCAAGAGCCGCGGCTGGGGGCTAGGTCTGACGTTGGCGAAACGCATCATACAAAACTATCATCGCGGAAAACTGTTCGTCAAATCCTCCGTCATCGATCAGGGCACAACGATGCGCATCCAGCTGAAAAAAAGAGACTAATTCTTATTTATTTTACTGATACTGATACGTATACAGCAACGTGCTGTCTGTCATGTACGACTCAGTATTAATAAAGGTCTTATATATTTTGGTCGGATACTTCTGATGATAATCGTATGAATATGTATAAGAATTGGTGTGCGTATTCAAATGGGTTTCGTCTGTGACATACACGCTCATCACATTGTTGCTGGTGCAGAACGGTGATTGCGGATCATTTTCCAACATCATGTGATCCACAAATAGCGAAAAGAAGTTCTTTTTCGGATTAATCATCTTATCATATACGTATGAGTAGGTCAGTTTCTGAACACTGTCGGGACGATTGATGGTCATTTTCATATATTTCACATTGTCACCATCCCAAATGAAATCAATTTCGGCAGCGGAGAAATCGTATCGTTCCTTAGTGTCTTTCTGACCAAAGAGAACGGTGGTAGGGACCGGATCATCCATCGGGAAAAGGCACTCCAGAAAATCATGAGTTGGATTGGCGAAAGACTTGTCCGAATTTTTCCGAATAGAAAGATGCGACAGCTTTTTCTTCTCGTACGAAAGCGCATAACTCTCCAAGAGCTGATCGCCGTAATAGGTGTTGATGTTGGTCAGCATTTTCCCGTCATACACAAAATCGGTATGTGATTTGTCCATTTCGATGCTTGACAGACGGTCTTGGTCATAGTGATAAACTTGGGAATAATTCAGATTTCCATTTTTTTTGTAGTAATCAATCCTTTCCAAGTGGTCGGTGCTCCATATCCAATCCTCCTGCAGATAGTGCATGTCGGCCTCGCTATACACTTTGGCTATTCTAACTTTCGGGTTGAAAACACCTAAGCTGTCCTTGTCGCAAGAGGTAAAAACCGTTACCATCATGAGCGTCATGAATAATATTCCTAATCTCTTCATTATAAACATGTTTATCTTTTTAACAAAGCTGTTATTCGCTGTGATTATAAAAAATCGGGCGCAAAAATACATATAATATCTTTTCGTATTTTCAAAAAATGTACTTTTGCAACGCATTTTGCAGGAAAATATTAATAAACGTAAATAAAATCTTATGAGGAAAAATTTTGTATTCACATTGTTATGCAGTCTGTTGGCCTTCAGCAGTGCCATGGCCTGCACAAATTTCATCATCACGAAGGGGGCCAGCAAAGACGGTTCCTGTTTTCTGACGTATGCGGCTGATTCCCATCAGCTTTACGGCGAACTGTACTATCGTCCAGCCGCCAACTATCCGGCCGGCACGATGATGGATGTCATTGAATGGGATACGGGCAAGAAGCTCGGACAGATTCCGCAAGTGGCTCACACATACTCAGTTGTGGGGAACATGAACGAATTCCAGTTAGCCATTGGCGAGACCACATACGGTGGTATCGAGGAGCTGGAGCAAGGTCAGGGACTCATTGACTACGGTTCATTGATTTACATCACGCTGCAAAGGGCAAAAAATGCCCGAGAAGCCATTAAGGTGATTTCGGAACTGCTTGACGCTTACGGATATGCCAGCGAAGGCGAATCTTTTTCCATCATAGATCCTAACGAAGCCTGGATCCTGGAACTGATCGGCAAGGGTGAGAAGATGGTTGATGCGAAGGGTAAGGTGATGAAAGGCTGGAGCAACGGTGCCGTATGGGTGGCTCGAAGAATTCCCGACGGCTATGTTTCCGGACACGCCAACCAAGCTCGTATCTCTACTTTCCCACTGCGTGACGGCAAGACCTCCATCACGAACCGCGAACTGGACAAAATCTTCCTTCCTGACATTGAAACGGTCTATTCCTACGACGTTATCTCCTTTGCCCGCATGAAAGGACTCTACCCGAAAGATCCGAAACAGGCTCCTGACGCACAGTTCAGTTTCTGCGACACTTACAACCCCATCACATTCGACGGCGCTCGCTTCTGCGACGCCCGTGTGTGGGCTTTCTTCAATCATGTGAACCATGCTGAAGTGGCTCAATATGAGGATTACGCCCGCGGTGACAATCTTAAACACCGTATGCCGTTGTGGATCAAGCCCGCTGACAAGTCCAAAATTGACGCCATGTTCATGATGCGGATGATGCGCGACCACTACGAAGGCACCTCCATGGACATGAGCAAAGATCTCGGCGCCGGTCCGTATGCTTGTCCTTACCGTTGGCGTCCGATGACCTGGTCGGTGGATGGCAAGAACTACATCCACGAACGCGCTACGGCCACACAACAAACTGGTTTCGTGTTTGTTGCACAATGCCGTAACTGGTTGCCCGACATGTTCGGTGGCGTTTACTGGTTCGGAGTTGACGATGCCGGTTCCAACTGTTTTGTGCCGATGTTCTGCGGCATCACCGAAATCCCGAAGGAGTATGCAGAGGGTAACGGTTCCATGGTGGAATACTCCCCCACTTCCGCTTTCTGGACCTTCACGAAAGTGAGCAACTATGTTTACACCCGCTACAACGACATGATCAAGCATGTAAATGAAAAACAAAACTATTGGGAAAGCAAGTTCGTAAAGGATATTGAACAGATGTCAGGAAAGATGAAAGAGCTGTGCGCCCAAAATCCCGATGCCGCCCGCAAGCAACTCAACGCCTACTCCACCCGTGCCGCCCATGACGTCTGCAACGAATGGAATCACCTGTTCGAATATCTTTTGGTGAAATACCACGACGGCAACGTCAAGAAAGAGGAGAACGGCAAGTTTGTCACGAACGGCAACGTAAAACCGCAAGTGGTGTTCCCTGACCAACCCAAATGGCCCGACAGTTGGTACAGAATGATTGTCAACGACTGCGGAAGAAACATCCAAGCGAAATAATTGCGTTGAGTTGAATATAGATGACGGAGTAATTCATCGGAAAAAAATTTATTATCCGTTATATATTACCAAATCCTATTTTTATTATTTTTGCCCGCTGTTATGTCACGAGACATAACAGCGGTTTTTTATAAATAGTCATATATAATTGTCTTTCTGACGGTGTTAACTGGAACTATGAACATGGTAGAATGCACAAAATCACCTTATCTTTTCCCTCGTAATGGGGGATATTATATCCAATTCCCTGACGACATCACAGTCGTTGAAGAAGGGGGTTGTCTGGGGGCGGACGTGGAGACCATCATCCTCCCTGAAACGGTCCACACTATTGGCAGAGGAGCGTTCATGGGTGCCCAAATCAAAAGTATTATCCTGCCTGACAGTTTGACGGTGATCGAGGATGACGCTTTTGCCGCCTGCGTGCATCTGCAAAAAATATTCCTGCCCCAACACCTGACCACGATTGGAGCGCGGGCCTTTATGGGCTGCATCCGTTTGGAAACCGTCACCATTCCGAAAAGCGTGCAGTTTATTGGCGAGGATGCTTTCGCCTTCTGCAGAAACATTCAGAAATAATACTTTTCAAAGGAGCCTGAAAAGGGTTTCACATCCATCAAAAAGCACGTCAGGCAACCCCATCAGGCGTTGTCTTTTCGGCGTTTTATATCGTCAAAAACGGGCTCAGCGAAAACGAAAAAATTGTATCTTTGCCGTTTGTTTGTAAATTGAGATACTAGTATATGAAAAAGGCATTGATCTATTGTATTGCACTGGGTATCATGGTTTTATCATCATGTTCATCACCCAAAAAAGTGAAAACGGACAATGATTCCGCCACTCCGGAGTCCACCACTCAGAATTCCTTAAACAATAATACAGATAAAATGACACAAGTTTTGCTCAAAACCACGTTCGGAGACATCACCATCGCCTTGTATGACGAAACACCCGAGCACAAAGCCAACTTCTTGAAACTCGTCAATGACAATTTCTACGATGGCCTGCTGTTTCATCGCATCATCCAAGGATTCATGATCCAAGGCGGTGATCCTGATTCCAAAAACGCCAAACCAGGCAAACAACTCGGTGCCGGCGATATTGGGTACAAAATCCCCGCTGAAATCGTGAAGGGTCGTTTCCACAAACGCGGAGCCGTGGCTGCTGCCCGTGAGGGAGACCAAGTGAACCCGCAGAAAGCTTCCTCCGGATGCCAATTTTATATCGTGGACGGTACGGTGTATGACAACGACAAAATGAACATGATTGCGCAGCGCACCGGCAAGGTTTTCTCCCCCGAACAGGTGGAAGCTTACACCACCGTGGGCGGAGCTCCGTGGCTTGACGGTGACTACACCGTGTTCGGCGAAGTGATCAGCGGCATGGATGTGGTTGACAAAATCGCCGCCCAGAAAAAGGACGGTAACGACAGACCTGTGGAAGACATTAAAATCATCAGCACGAAAATAGTTAAGAAATAAGATATGAAAAGCATAGAAGAAATCAGAGCGGAAATCGAGAGTTTCCAGATTGAAAACGCTGAAAGTCTGGAACAATTCCGTCTCCAATTTTTAAGCAAGAAGAGTGAAATTCAGGCTTTGTTCGGAGAGATCAAGAACATGGCGCAGGAGAACCGTAAAGAGTTCGGCCAGCTGGTGAACGATCTGCGGGATATGGCACAACGCCAATACGATGAGTTCAGGGCTACCGTCTGTTCCTCCACGACCAAGAAAGTAGCCGACATTCCCGATATCACCCGTCCCGCCATGCAGCAATCCGTCGGTTCCATGCACCCGATCTCCATCATGATGAACGAGGTGCGCCGGATTTTCGAGGACATTGGCTTCTCGGCCGTGGAAGGTCCCGACATTGAGGACGACTGGCACGTGTTCACCGCACTCAACTTCGCGGAAGAGCATCCCGCCCGCGACATGCAGGACACCTTCTTCATTGAGCTGCATCCCGACGTGCTGCTCCGCACGCACACCTCGTCACTGCAGGTGCGCACCATGGAGAAAAAGCAACCGCCCATTCGCGTGATTTGTCCCGGTCGCGTGTTCCGCAACGAGGCCATCACCTCCCGCGCACACTGTATCTTCCATCAGGTGGAAGGTCTCTACGTGGCTGAGAAAGTGTCGTTTGCCGACATGAAACAGACATTGCTCTATTTCGCCCAACGCATGTTCGGTGATGAAGTGCGCATCCGTCTGCGTCCGTCTTATTTCCCGTTCACAGAGCCCTCCGCAGAAATGGACATCTCCTGTAACATCTGCGGCGGCGCCGGCTGCAATCTCTGCAAGCACACTGGCTGGGTGGAAATCCTCGGCTGCGGCATGGTGGATCCCAACGTGTTGGAAAACTGTGGCATCGACAGTACGAAATACAGCGGTTTCGCCTTCGGTCTCGGCATCGAGCGCATGACCATGCTCAAGTATAAGACCAACGACATCCGTCTCTATTTCGAAAACGACGTCCGCTTCCTCCAACAATTCAAGGCAGCCACTCGTTAATGGTTAATTGATAATTGATAATTGATAATTATTTGGGGTAGTAGTAACGGTTCCCGAAAACCGCAAATCGCAAACCGCAAACCGCAAACCTACCCTAAACTGTAAATAGCAAACAATAAACAGTAAAATAATAACAATGACAAAAACGCAAAAACGAATCAACAACCTTATCGGTTTGATCATCGGTATCGTGGCTTCAGCGGTTTACATCATGACTGCTGAACCCACCGTGTCGTGGTGGGACTGCGGTGAGTACATCGCGACGACCTCTAAACTGCTCATCGGTCACCCGCCTGGAGCACCTACTTTCCAGATCATCGGTCGCATTGCCACGCTCTTTGCCGGCGGCGATGTCACCAAAATGGCCTTCTGTGTGAACTGTATGTCCGCCATTTGCAGCGGCATGACCATTATGCTGCTCTATTTCAGCTTGGTACGTCTTGCCCGCAAGCTGGTTGCCAAGTGGGGCGAACTCAACACCCCGCGTTTCATCGCGGTACTCGGCACCGCTCTTGTCGGATCTTTAACATACACATTCTCAGATACTTTCTGGTTTTCAGCAGTGGAAGGCGAGGTCTATGCTATGTCCTCATTCTTCACCGCCCTTGTGTTCTGGTGCATTTTGAAATGGGATGAAGAGTACGAACATCCGAAAGCCAACGTCAACCCCAATCGCTGGATTGTATTAATTGCCTATCTGGTAGGTCTTTCCATCGGTGTTCACTTGCTGAACTTGTTGACTTTGCCGGCTATCGGTCTGATTATTTACTATCGACTCTCCCCGAAGGCCACCGGCATGGGTGCCGTGCTTGCCTTCGCTCTGATGTCCTTTGCATTCGGCATCTTCTGTTCGCCGATATGGATGCTTCTGATCTGGCTGTTTGTGACGACTCCGCTGCTTATCCTCTGTGGTAAACGTGGCACATTGTCCTCGAAAGCAGAATGGGGCGTCTCCCTCTCCCTGCTCATCTCTGTCGCGCTGCTCGGTTTCATCCTCTGGGGTGTAGTTCCCCAAATGGTGAACCTTTCCGGCAAATTCGACCTTTTCTTCGTGAACACCCTGCACATGCCGTTCAATTCGGGCGTGATTTTCTTCTTCTTGCTCGTTTTCGCCCTCATCGGCTGGGGTATCTGGTATGGTTTCAAACGCAATAAACCGGTGGTTTCCATCAGTGCGTTCTCTCTGATGATGCTCATCATTGGATATTCCACTTTTATGACACTGGTGATCCGCTCCAATGCCAACCCGACCATCGACGAAAACAGTCCTGAAGATGCCGTCTCCCTGCTTTCATACCTCAACCGCGAGCAGTATGGTTCCAACCCGTTGGTGTATGGTCAAAGCTATAACACCCGCGTGATCAACATGAAGGATGGCAGCCCTGTCTATTTCCGTAACGAAGAGACAAAACGTTATGAGGTTTCTAATCCCCGCAAGGGTGACACCCCCGAATATGATCCCAAAGGATGTATGTTCTTCCCGCGTATGTGGTCTTCGGAGAAACAGTCTATGTATATTGATTGGCTGAACAATCGTTATAATTCCGACAGTCCTTCCGACAAAGAGAACCGCAAATCTCTGGCCCGTGGCAATGCGCCCACTTGGCAACAGAACTTGAAGTTCTTCCACACCTATCAGTTAGGATATATGTACTGGCGTTACTTCATGTGGAACTTCGCCGGTCGTCAGAATGACCTTCAGGGTCACGGCGACTACCAAAACGGCAACTGGATTTCCGGTATCGGTGCCATCGACAACCCGATGGTCGGCAACCTGAAAGACATGCCCAGTGCCATGGAACGTCCTGGCCACAACAAATACTATCTGCTTCCGCTTATCTTGGGTCTGATCGGCCTGATTTTCCAAACCAAGCAAGATTCCAAACACTCTTTCGTGGTGTTCATGCTTTTCGTCATGACCGGTTTGGCCATTGCCATCTATTTGAATATGTATGCCTTCCAGCCTCGTGAGCGTGACTACGCTTTCGCCGCCTCCTTCTACGCTTTCGCTATGTGGGTAGGTTTCGGCGTGCTGGGCATCTATCGTCTGTTTGAAAAGATGCAAAAGAATAGCGTACAAACTGCCGGTGCCGTTTTGACAACGATTATCTGTATCGGTCTGGTTCCCTGCGTGATGGCTAAAGAAAACTGGCACGACCACGACCGTTCCAACCGTTATACCGCATTGGCGGTGGCAAAGAATTACCTTGACTCGTGCGAGCCTAACGCCATCCTTTTCACCCTCGGCGATAACGACACCTTCCCGCTTTGGTACGCCCAAGAGGTCGAGGGTTATCGTACTGACGTGCGCGTCTGTAACCTCATGCTGCTGAGCACCAGCTGGTATGTGGATCAGATGAAGCGCAAAGCATACGAATCCGATCCTCTGCCCATCTCTATGACTTGGGACCAATACAAGGATGGTACACGTGATGTCTTGTATCTCGAACCTGCCAAAAACCAATATGTTGACCTGAAAGCGGTGATGGATTATGTAAAATCCTCCACTTTTGACAATGAAAGAAGCCTCTTCTTGCTGAGTCAGAAGAATGGTTACCGCAGCAACGGCCGCGCTATCCCGGGAAGCTTCTCTCTGCCGGTTGACAAGGCTAAAGTGTTGGCCAACGGCACTGTGGATCCCAAAGATTCCGCTCTCGTGGTGGACAAGCTGATGTGGAACTTGAAATCCAACGGCGTGAACCCGCTTACCAAAGCTTACATCGTGATGATGGACATCTTGGTGAACAACAATTGGGAACGCCCGATTTATTATGCGTCCACCGCTGGTTCGGAAGCTTATCTCGGATTGGAAGACTACTTCCAACTCGAAGGTTTCGCTTACCGCCTCGTGCCCATCCGCAATTCCGGTGAAATCGGTCGTATCAACAGCGACCGTCTCTATCACAATGTGATGAATGTCTTTGACGACCACAGCCGTATTGACCGTGTTAAGAATCCGAACGCACCTGCGAAAGAGGCTTATCCTTACGCATGGGGTGGTTTCAACGATCCGGCCGTATATCACAGTGAAGACAACACCCGTTTGGTTCCGCTGATTCGCAGACTCTACAGCCGCCTTGCCGAACAACTTATGGCTGAAGGCGACAAGGAGAAAGCCCTTGAGGTACTGGTGCACGGTAACGAAGTGCTGCCCGATTTCAACTTCCCGTACGTTTCTGTAATGTCCTATATTTCAGGTTATACATACAGCTGTCTCTCCTATATGGAAGATTTCTTCAGAATCGGCTCTAAAGAAGCGAACGAGAAAGGTATGAACATGGCCCAAATGATGTGGGACGATCAGGTTGAACTCTTCAATTGGTACAACAATTGTGACGAACGCACCCTCAACTATCGCAACGACGACATCCATTATGATTTCCTGTTCCTGCATTACATGATGAACAATGTGAAATATCCTAACGATGAACTCACAAAGCGCTATAAAGAGCTGAAGATAGACAAGGTGGCCGAAAATTATGCCAAGTCTTTGCAAGCTACTATCTCCGCCCAACTTCGCAAAGCCGAGCTTGATCAGAAGGCTGTTGCAGGTGCTTTACAGGAGTTGCATCAATTGCAAGATATTGCACAAATGATCGGGGACAAGCAGACTGCGCAAAAGATTGAGAGCATTGCCGCTGCTCAGCTTGACATGCTGAACAACGTGTCAAGAGAGCTGGGCGCAGCTTTCCGGAACTTCTACTATTACAGTCTGAATGATTCCCAACAGCCCGACGAACAGGAAGAGGTTGCTGAAAACGAATAACCTATCTATTATGAAAAAATTTGCAGTGATATTGTGCGGCTGCGGCACATTGGACGGCAGCGAAATTCACGAATCTGTGATGACCTTGCTGGCCATAGACCGCAACGGTGGTGAATATCAGATTTTTGCCCCTAACGACTGGCAATACCATGTGGTTAACCATGTTACGGGAGAGCCCATGGAAGAGAAGCGGAACATGCTGTTAGAGGCTGCCCGCATCGCACGCGGCAACGTGAAACCTATTGAGGAATGCCGCGTGGAGGACTTCGACGCAGTGGTATTCCCTGGCGGTAACGGATCTGCCAAGAACCTCTTCACCTACGCCCTTGAGGGTGCGGATTGCAGCGTGCGCGACGATGTGGCCGCCGTGATCCGTGCCTTCCACAAGGCCGGCAAACCCGTGGGTGCTCTCTGCATCGCCCCCGTGATGATCGCCAAAGTGTTGGGCGATATCACCATCACCGTTGGCAGTGACCCCGGCACCATCCGCAACGTGGAAACTTTTGGTACGAAGCACGAAATCACCGTCCAAAAGGAGGTGTGTGCCGATGAAGCCAACAAAGTGTTCACTACCCCTTGCTACATGCTGCCCGCTCGCATCGGTGACATTGCCGACTGCGCCGACAACCTCATCAAGGCAATGCTGAAGGCTCTTTAGGACCAATGTCGAATGCGCAACATTGTCATCGTCGGATTCCCGGGTGCGGGAAAGAGCACTGTCGGCAGAAAGCTTGCTGACAAGCTGAATATGACCTTCATAGACCTCGACCTCTATATCGAGGAAAAATATCACACGGCGATTCCCCTGCTTTTCCAAAAGTACGGGGAATCGGCGTTTCGTACGCTGGAGTATTCCGCGCTACGTGAAGTACTCACTGCCGAAAACGCCGTCATCGCCACCGGTGGCGGAACTCCCTGTCATGGAGATGCCATGACACTCATCAATGCACAGGCACACAGCATATACTTGCAATTAACCGAAGAGCAACTCGTGGATCATTTGCTACATTCCAAAAAGAAACGTCCTTTGACCCAGCATCTAAGCGAACCAGCGCTCCGCGAATATGTACGGAAGACCTTGGCTATCAGAAAGCCCTATTACCTGCTGGCGCAAGAGATCTGGACGCTGGATTCGTTACCCGTGTAACCCATTATTCTTTGGTATCATATCAAAAAATCGTATTTTTGCCCCTCGAAAAAAAAAGGACAATATGAAGAAAAACACCTTATCGCTCCTCTGTATCCTGCTGATTATCTGCATCGGTCTGGTCGGCTGCAAGAAGAATGCTCCTGTGAAAGTCTCCAAGCCGCAACTGACGGAGGAACAACTGAAGTACGCCCAAAACGTTGAAATCAAGATTTTGCGATACGAGCAGGATCTGTTCAATATCAACCAGAACAATATGGCTGCGGAATTTGCCGCCATGTATGGCAAATATCCCGACAACATCATCGCCAGAGGTTCATGGAAAAACGAGGAGATGCTCCTGTCCATCAGAGGATTCATCAACGACCCTGTGATTAAGGAGATCTACAAGGACACTGAAGCGCAATATGCCGACATGAGCTGGTTTCAGCAACAAATCACCCCAGCCATGACCCTTTACCTAACGCACTTTCCCGATGAAAAAGTCCCGGATTTCTGCACGTTGGTGTCCGGTATCGACTTCCAGATGCCGCAGGTATTCGGATACGACAATACGATTTTCATCTGTCTGGACATGTATTTGGGCAAAGACTACAAGCATTATGCGCAAGCCGGAATGCCGAAATATATCGCCGCTCGCTGCGACAAAAAATACATGGCAACGGACTGTTTCTCCAAAGCGCTCGTTTACAGAAACCTGCCTGACAAAACGTTAGTCACTCTGTTGGACAACATGGTGGATGCCGGAAAGCGGATGCTCTTCACACAGACCATGTTCCCGAACACAAAGCCGGAAGACATACTCGGATACACCACGGAGCAGTATAAATGGGCCGTCGCACACGAATCGGCTGCTTGGCATCACCTTGTGGAAAAGAATATGGTGTATGACAACACGGAGAATGTGATTCGCCGGATGATGGACGAAACGCCATTCACCCGCGACTTCGGCAACGATTCCCCGGGACGGATGGGTGTTTTCCTCGGATTCCAGATTGTGCAAAGCTACATGAAGACGCACCCTGGCACGACCCTCCAAGACCTGTTATTGATGACAGACAGTCAGAAATTACTGAAAGAATCAGGATATAAGCCCAATTAAGATATTGACAATTAGGAAAATAGTTGTTTATCAACAATTAACTCTTGATAAATATTTTGTAATGCGAGATGATTTCGCTCAAAACGGTTGTATTTTTGCCGTGAACTTAAAAACTTAATATTATGTCAGGAATTAACAAAGTAATCTTAGTGGGTTATTTAGGAAAAGACCCGGAAATCAGAACTTTTGAGAACGGCACGAAGAAGGCGAGTTTTTCGCTGGCCACCACCGAGTACCGCAAGGACAAAGACGGCAACCGTATTGAGATGACGGAATGGCACAACATTGTCATGTGGCGGAATTTGGCGGAATTGGCGGAGAAATACCTTGCCAAAGGGCGCCAGATTTACGTGGAGGGCCGTTTGCGCACCCGCAACTGGGACGACACGAACGGCGTGAAGCACTACATTACCGAGGTGGAGGCCAACTCCTTCACCTTCCTGTCTCCCAAAGAGAACAGCAATCCTACGGTGATGCAAGTGCCCAACCAGACGGTCGTGGTTCCCCCACCGCAACCACAGCCTGCGCCACCGGAACCTAAGGTACCTGAGGAAAATTTTTCGGATGATTTACCTTTCTAGGCAAAAAACAAACGGCGGTCCATGGACCGCCGTTTGTGGTATGTTGCATTTCCGTCGTTGTAGAGACGGTGTGCACACCGTCTCTACTGTAATTTCTCTTTAGCCAGTCTCAAGGCCTCGTTAACGGCTGCTTCGATTCCGTCGGGGTTCTTTCCACCGGCCATCGCAAGGGTAGGATGACCACCGCCACCGCCTTGGATCAGCTTGCCGGCAGCACGCACCAACGTCGGGGCATCCACCTTGTCCGTCAGATTCGTGCTGATGGCCACCGCCAAGTTCGGTTTGCCGTCTTTCACGCTGCCCAACACGACCACGTGGTTGTCTCCCTCACGTAGCTGCAAGGCCACCTGCCGCAGCAAATCGGCGGAGTAGTCGGTAACTTTCGACATGAACAGCACGCCATTGATCTCGTCGGCACTCTCCATCAAAGATTTGCCGAATTCCAAAGCCATCTGCCGGTCAATGTCTTCCATCTTCTTGCGCAACATCTGGCAATCTTCTTGCAACTTCTGCGCCGACTGCAACAAATTGGAAGCGTTCAGCATGGCTTTCAGCTGCGCGATGGTGTCTTGGTCTTCATAGACAAGGTTTTCGGCCGCCTCACCGGTCACCGCCTCGATACGGCGCACGCCAGCGGCTACCGCACCTTCGGACACAATCTTGAAAAGTCCAATGTTACCCGTGGCAGACGTGTGCGTACCACCGCACAATTCCACCGCATCGCCGAACTGAATCACGCGGACTGTCTTTCCGTACTTCTCGCCGAACAATGCGATGGCACCGCGCTCACGAGCTTCCTCAATCGGCACATCGACAAACTCCTGCAAAGGCAGATTCTGACGAATCATAGCATTGACCATCTGCTCAACCTTGCGCAACTCTTCGTCTGTCACTTTTGAAAAGTGAGAGAAGTCAAAACGCAAGCGGTCGGAAGCCACCATGGAACCCTTCTGTTCCACATGAGTGCCCAGAACCGCGCGTAATGCATGGTCGAGCAAGTGCGTGGCCGAGTGGTTGTTGGCCGTCTTTTGGCGTTTCACCTCATCGATGTGCGCCGTGAAATCTGCCGTCACATCGTTCGGGATTTTGTTGGCGTGATGGATGACCAAGTTGTTCTCCTTCGTGGTATTGTAGATGTCCACCGTCTCCGTGCCGTTGGTCAGCACACCGGTATCACCCACCTGACCGCCGGACTCCGCATAGAAAGGAGTCTTGTCAAGCACAATTTGGAAATAGGTCTTGTTTTTAGCAGTCACTTGTCTGTATTTCACAATCTTGCAGGCGCATGACGGTTCCTTGTATCCCACAAATTCAGTAGGATTTTCCTGCGGAAGGAGTTCCGTCCAGTCACCGGCAGAAATAGAGGTGGCGGCACGAGAGCGCTCTTTCTGTTGACGTAGTCCTTCGGCAAATCCGTCCATATCGACCGTCAGGTTCTTTTCGGAAGCCATCAAGCAGGTCAAATCAATCGGGAAACCGTAAGTATCGAACAATTCGAAAGCGAAATCACCGTCAATAACCGTTTTCCCCGCCATCTTCTTGACATAATTCTCGAACTTCAGGATGCCGGAATCGAGGGTCTTGAGGAAGGAGTTCTCCTCTTCACGGATGACATTCTCAATAAGTTGCTGCTGTGCCTTGATTTCCGGGAACTGGTGCCCCATCTGCGCCACGAGATCGGCAACCAGTGCATTCATGAAGGGTTCCTTGAAGTTCAGGAAGGTGAAGCCATATCGGATGGCGCGACGCAGGATACGACGGATGACGTAGCCGGCACCCGTATTGGAGGGCAGTTGGCCATCGGCGATGGCGAAGGTTACCGCTCTCAAGTGGTCAGCCACCACGCGCAAAGCCACATCCACATCGTGCTTATCACCGTATTTCACACCTGCATTCTGTGCGATTTTTTGGATAATCGGTTGGAAGACGTCCGTATCGTAGTTGGATTTTTTGTTTTGGACAGCCATACAAAGACGTTCAAAGCCCATACCCGTATCGACATGCTTGGCCGCCAACGGGTGCAACTCGCCGGAAGCCACGCGGTTGAACTGCATAAACACAAGATTCCAAATTTCAATCACCAGCGGATTGTCCTTGTTGACCAGTTCCGCGCCGGGAACCTTGGCACGTTCCTCTTCATCGCGCAAGTCGATATGAATTTCGGAGCAGGGACCGCACGGACCGGTATCGCCCATCTCCCAAAAGTTGTCCTTCTTATTACCCTTCAGGATGCGTTCTTCGGGCAAGAAAGCTTTCCAAAAATCGTAAGCTTCCTGATCAAAAGCAGTACCGTCCTTCTCATCGCCGGCGAAAACGGTGGCATAGAGACGGGATTTGTCGAGCTTCATCACTTCGGTAAGGAATTCCCATGCGTATGCGATGGCATCCTTTTTGAAGTAGTCGCCGAACGACCAGTTGCCGAGCATTTCGAACATGGTGTGGTGGTAGGTGTCGCGACCGACCTCCTCCAAGTCGTTATGTTTGCCGGAGACTCGCAGGCATTTCTGTGAATCGGCCACACGCGGATACTCGCGGGCGACGTTCCCGAGGAAAATATCTTTGAACTGGTTCATACCGGCATTCGTGAACATCAATGTCGGGTCATTCTTCACCACCATCGGCGCAGAAGGCACGATATGGTGGTCTTTGGACTTGAAGAAGTCCAGAAAAGCGGAGCGTATTTCGTTAGATGTCATAATCGGTAAAAATTAAAGGCGCAAAAGTACAAAATAATTGAGAATTATCGGACATCGCCCCTTCTCCCTTCGACAAAAAAAATATGTATATTTGCCGCTTGATTTTGAAGCTTCCAGACAAGTATGGGAAAACTGAAGAAATTATTACCCGATATTCTCAAAACCATTCTCTTCGTGGGCTTGGGAATACTCTTTATATGGTTGTCAGTCAAAGATTTAAGCAAAGAGGACATCCAAATGATATTCTCCTCGATGTCGTTGGTCAACAATCCGCGCGGATGGCTTTTCATTTCCCTATCCGTTGTGGCCATCATCGCGGCGGACCTCATCCGGGCGGCCCGTGCTGAACTTCTGCTGAAATCCATCCACTACAAACCGAGGTTCTCCATGATGTTCTATTCGGTAATGGTCTGTTACATCGCCAACCTCGCCCTGCCCCGGCTTGGCGAGATTCTCCGATGTTCTTTCCTCCAACGCTACGAGAACATTCCCTTCCAGAAAACCCTGGGCACCGTCATCCTTGAACGCGCCGTTGATGTGGTGTGCTGGCTGTTCCTGCTCATCATCGCCATGCTGCTGAACAACGGTCTGCTATCGCAACTCATTGTGGATCAAGAAACGCAAACCACTCTGCAAGAATGGTTTGCACAAAAGGGGCTCAGTTATATAGGCAACTATCTGATCTACATCATCATCGCAATCGTCATCTTGCTGGTGGTACTCATCCGTGTTACGCGCAACTGGTGGCAAAAGAAACCTGCGCTGGTTAAAATCGCAAACTTCTTCAAGGGCATCTGGCGTGGCTTCGTCTCCATCAAGGACATCCCCAATCCGTGGCATTTCGTCTTCTGGACCGTGGCCATGTGGGTCTGTTACTTCCTCGGGGTCTACCTCTTCTTCCAGGCCCTGCCCTATCTGCAGCACGTCGGACCCGGCGCAGCCTTCTCCGTGCTGGTCTTCGGCACCATTGCCTTCATCATTTCCCAAGGCGGCCTGGGTGCATACCCGCTTATTACCGCCGGCATCGTCATGCTTTACGGCATTTCTTACCCCCAAGGCTTGGCTGCCGGTTGGATCGGTTGGATTCTGCAAACGGCTGTCTCGTTGGTACTTGGTCTCTTCTCCCTCATCGCCACCTCTTTCTACAAACGCCACGATGCAGCGCTAATTCCTGAAGAAAATGAACCGTCTTCCCATTAATATTGAACAAAAAGTTGTTTCTCGGGATTACTTCCGAGAAAATGCCCTTAAACTGCATCAGCAGAAAATCGTCTTTACGAACGGTTGTTTCGATGTCTTGCACTTCGGACATGTACATTATCTGCTGGAAGCCAGAAAGTTGGGGGATTTGTTAGTGATAGGGTTAAACAGTGACGATTCGGTGCGGAGATTAAAGGGTCCATCTCGACCGATTAACGGGGAGAAAGAACGGGCTTTTGTGCTGGCTGCCCTCGCTTGTGTTGATTATGTCACACTGTTTGAAGAAGATACACCAGAAAACCTCATCAAGGTTGTGCAGCCTGATGTGTTAGTGAAAGGCGGTGACTATGCTCTCGACCAGATTGTTGGAGCGGATTTCGTGAAAGCAAACGGCGGAACCGTCACTACCATCCCTTTTGTGGAAGGCTATTCCTCCACACAGATTATTGAACAATTAAAAACCAAATAATGAAGAAGTTAACCATTATCCTATTGTCATTTTTCGCCACCACTCTAATGGCGCAAAATCTGGATGTCACCCTCTATTCCCAGAACATCGCGTTGGTGGACGAACAGAGCGTCCGAATGGATATCCCACGACAACTCGCTTCATATCCTTCGATATCAGAAACTTACGAAATCCCTTCATACAGTCTGTACCAAAAGTATTGGGATACCACGCATCTGAGAAGCACATTGCTGGAGATCCCGTTCTCCAACGACCGTCTGATGCTGATGCTGGTGCAGGATGCCAACAATCCGTTTGTGATGCCTTGTCAGTTCGAAAAGATCCGCACTGCATACGGAGAAACCAAGAATGGTGGATTTCACCCCGGCATTGACCTGAAAACCGAGCCTCAAACCCTGGTCAAGAGTTGTTTTGACGGCGTGGTGCGTATGGCCAACTACTACGGCGACTACGGTGTCACCGTGGTGGTACGCCACTATAACGGTCTGGAAACGGTTTATGCCCACCTCGACAAAGTGAGCGTGAAGCCCAACCAAATCGTCAAAGCGGGACAGGTGATTGGTCAAACCGGCACTACCGGAAACACCAAGGAGTGCATTCTACATTTCGAGACCCGCTTCCTGAACGAACATTTTGATCCGGAATTGGTCATTGACTTTGAAGAAGAGGACGTTTTGCAAAACAACATGGCCCTGATGTCGCGCGACTTCAATATCCTGCCTTTGAATGAAGTAGGCAGCTGGAAGCCTTCTACTCCCAAAGCCACTGACGCCGCCCCGACGGTCAAGCCCACAGTGACCCATGAGCCCAAACAAGAACCAAAACAAGAGGTGAAAACGCCTATACCCGAAAGGACGGCGGATTTGGATGCCATGTCACCGGAAAATTCAGGCGTGCCCGCGCAACAACCCAATGTGCAATCTCAGCCTGAAAACTCCGAAGCCGTATACCACACGGTTGCAGCGGGCGAAAATCTCTACCGCATTTCCGTAAAATACAACACCACTGTTGATAAAATTCTCAAACTCAACAATCTCAAGAATGCCGACAAGATTATTGAGGGGCAGAAAATCCGGGTGAAATAAATATAGGATTATGATTTCGCAGAAATCGTTTTTTCATCTTCTTTGAATATAAAGAAGAATGCGATTGCGACCACCAAGGCGTACGCGGCGAAGATATACCATCCTGTACTCCAACCGTGCATCACCACATGAGGATCTGCATGATTCTTAACAGGTACGTAAACCAATCGATTAAGCACCGCTTGTGCCCCAAACGTTCCGATAGTGGCACCAATGCCGTTCGTCATCAACATAAACAGACCTTGCGCGGAAGCGCGAATGGAGGGGTCGGTTTGCTGATCCACAAACAGCGAACCGCTGATGTTGAAGAAGTCGAATGCCACGCCATACACGATGCAGGAGAGGATGAACAGCCACACGCCAGGTCCAGGATTACCCATTCCAAAGAAAGCGAAGCGCAACACCCACGCAAACATGGCAATCAGCATCACCTTCTTAATGCCAAACTTCTTTAAGCAGAAGGGAATCAGTAAAATACACAACGTTTCGGAAATTTGCGAAAGCGAAATCAGCATATTGGCATGATTCACCCCAAAGGTATCAGCATATTCGGGAATGCGTCCGAAACTGTGCAAAAACGGATTCGCAAAGCCGTTTGTAATCTGCAAAGAGACACCCAACAATACAGAAAAGATGAAAAAGACCGCCATCTTTCTCTCTTTAAAGAGGGTGAACGCTCTCAAACCGAACATATCCACGACTGAGGTAACCTTGCCGTCATTATTGGTGTTGCATTTAGGCAATGTGAAAGCATACAATCCGAGCAACAGACCGATGGAGCCGCTCATAATGAATTGATTAGCCGTGTGTTGAAAACCCAGCAAGTCCACACACCACATAGAGATAATAAAACCGATAGTCCCAAACACGCGGATAGGCGGAAAATGCTTCACTCTATCCAATCCTGCCATCTCCAACGCATTGTAAGCCACGGAGTTGGACAACGCAATAGTCGGCATGTAGAAGGCCACGCCAATCGTATATAGGGTGAACAACGGCCCGAACTGAACGGCATCTCCGGCTCCCAAACCGTACAGACCAGCGGAAATCATAGCCAGGCCGGAAATCAAATGACTGAGTCCCAATACTTTCTGTGCCTGAATCCAACGGTCGGCAATGATACCTAAGATGGCAGGCATGAAAATTGACACGATACCTTGTATCGAATAAAAAATGCCAATCTGCCTACCTAAACCGTGCGTATGCAGATAAGCACCCATACAGGTCAAATAGGCTCCCCAAATCGCAAATTGGAGAAAATTCATGAGAATCAGTCTAATTTTTACGTTCATTATCTCAGTGGTTTATGTTTATTCAAATCTGTTATTTCGTAAGAATGAGGCAATAGGCAATAGGCAACAGGCAATAGGGATTTACTTCACGTTGAAGTCAAAAAGGCATTCGCCTTCGAGATAGCCCTGCAGATGGTCGTTAATGTGAACAGGACCGACCCCTACCGGCGTGCCCGTAAAGAGAATGTCTCCCATCTTCAATGTCATGAAGCGAGAAACATACGAGATCAGCGTGTCGATGGAGAAGAGCATATCGCGAGTATGGCCGGCCTGCACTTTTTCGCCATTCAGCAGCAGGTGGAAGTGGAGGTCCTGCACGCCCGCAAAACGGGTTTTCGGGACAAACTTGCCCACCACCGCAGAACCGTCGAACGCCTTGGCGATTTCCCAAGGTTCGCCTTCCGCCATGCACTTGCGCTGGAGGTCGCGGGCCGTGAAGTCCACGCCCAACCCAATCTCATCGTAGTACTTATGGGCAAATTTCTGAGAAATGCACTTTCCCAGCCGATTGATCTTCACGATGATCTCGGTTTCATAGTGCACCTCTTCAGAAAAATCAGGCAGGAAAAACGGACGATTGCAACGGGTGATGGCCGACTCCGGTTTTAGAAAAAACACCGGCTGTTTAGGCACGGAATGCTGCAGTTCCGCCGCATGAGCCGCATAATTACGACCAATACAGATAAACTTCATAATGATTAGAAGAAGTTGATATTGAGAGCTATTTCCACACAGCCTAAATTGGCGCGCTGGTCCAGCTTGCTCAAACTGTTCTGAGCCTTGCCTTTGCCTTTGAAATAGTTAGTGAACGACTGCACATAGTTGACCATAACACCCGCACGCATGGTAGGGGTCACCGAATATTCGAACCCGACACCCAAAATGAATGCCTCCTTAAACAGGGCCGTCTCGTCAGAAACTTGTTTTTCACGAGACCAAAGCTCGGTACCGAAGGTATAACTGTCCGTATTCGTTGAATATAAGTTAAAACTGTGCATCAGACCCGCATTTCCGCAAACATAGAAGTTGTTGATCGAATTGGTCTTCATCGTAATCATCGTCGGAATGGTGAGATAGATGGAACGGTAGGTGCGCTGTGTGAGAATACCGGCGGCGTGGGTTGGCGACTCAAAATCAATCGGAATATTGATATTGTCTAAAAACTGCATTTTACCACCAGCATGTTCTCCAAAAATACCCGTAGAAAAGTAGAAATTCTTCTTTTCTGTCAGATTGACATTGAGATTAACACCATAGCGCATGCCCATGATGACCCCATTGTTTTCGTAGCCTTCCGTATGCGGATACATCCACGAAATAGTCGGAGCAAATGTCACCCCGAAATTGAGGCGGGAACCAAATCCGGGATCTTTGTTGTAAGTAGAAGACATTTTTCCGTAAGAAGAAACAGGATCTTGCGCATACATGACGGTTATACCTGCCACAATCATCAACACGGTTAACAAAATCTTTTTCATAATATGTTCTTTTATAATATTCCAAACAACGTTAAAATCGTCGGCAAAAATACAATTTTTCTTTGCCCCTGTCAGGGCTGCTTAAAGACAACACTAATTATTTTTGTAGCCTCTCCATTTTTCGATTACGGCCGCGAAGTCTTCAGGCAATTCCGACTCAAACAAGATATTCTTGCCCGTAATGGGATGTTTGAAACCCAGCGACTTGGCGTGCAAAGCTTGACGTGGCATAAGGTTGAAACAGTTACGGATGAATTGCTGGTATTTGGTGAATGTGGTTCCTTTCAAAATGCGATTGCCACCGTAAGCTTCATCGTTGAAGAGCGGATGACCGATATACTGCATGTGGACGCGAATTTGGTGCGTGCGACCGGTTTCCAGCTGGCACTCCACCAAGGTCACGTAACCGAAACGCTCCACCACGCGCCAATGTGTGACCGCGTGCTTGCCCTGTTCGCTACCTTCGGGAAAGACTGTCATCACCATGCGGTCTTTGGGATTGCGCCCCACATTGCCCACGATGGTGCCAGCCTCCTCCTCCATATCGCCCCAGACCAAAGCCCAGTACTTGCGCTCCAAATCGTGGTCGAAGAAGGTCTTGGCCAAACGCATCTGCGCCAGCTCGTTCTTGGTCACTGCCAACAATCCGGAGGTGTTCTTGTCAATGCGATGCACCAGCAACGGCTTCATCGGGGAACCGTCCTCCAATTTCTGGTCGCGGAGATAGTAATATAACGCATTGACCAGCGTGCCGGTGTAGTTCCCGTATGCCGGATGCACCACCATGCCTGCCTCCTTGTTGACAATCAGCAAGTCATCATCTTCATACACAATATTCAACGGGATATTCTCGGGCAAAATCTCCGTATCATTGGGCGGGTTGGGCATCAAAACAGATATGGTGTCGCCAGGACGCACTTTATAGTTCTGCTTCACGGGTTTTCCGTTCACCAGAATGCAATCCGCCTTCGCCGCCTGCTGCACTTTGTTGCGCGACGTATTGGCTATCAGATTGAAAAGATATTTGTCGATGCGGAGCATCTCCGTCCCCGCCGTGACGTCGAACCGAAAATGTTCGTATAGTTCGTCTTTTTCTTCTGTTTTCCTTTCAGAATCGTTCATGTTTTGGGCTTTTAGCTGTTAGCTATTGGCTTTTAGCTTTTAGCTGTTAGCTGTTGGCTATTGGCTTTTAGCTGTTGGCTTTTTGCCAATAGCCAATAGCCAAAGGCCAATAGCTATCTATTACAGGCCTTGCAAATTATTTTCTTCGCTTCTTCGTTTTCCAAAATACAGGTCGGCAACTTGTCGACAAGGCCGCACAGACGAGGTGCGTTCTTCTCGGCCGCCAACGACACAGCCTTGGTGAAAAGTCCGCTCAGGTAGGTCTCCTCACGATGCGCCGCCAAAGACACATACGAGAATATGAAATCTTCGGAAATGGTCGGATCATCAAGGAACGGGGTCATCAGAGAGAGCGAATAGTTATAATCGTTACGTTTGTTGAAATAGGAAGCCAGTTTGAAAGCATTCTTCCAGCTATCCATCTTTTCATTACGTATCTCTTTGATTTTAAGATAGGTGCTATTGATTAACGCCGTCGTTTCCGTATTAGCCGGCATCGTATCCAAATAGTTAATCACCTTGAATTGATATTCGAGGTTCATGCTGTTCACACGATCCTTCGGGATGGCCGGCAATGTGTACAGCCGGTCGATGGCGGCCTGTGTCTTAGGAATGTCCGTCATGTTGTTAATCTTGGCGGCCATAACATCGCACAAAGTGGTGTTGAACAGCAGCAACTGGTTATTCGTGTTGAGATTGTAGATTTTTGTCATCTGTTCGGCCATAGCCGGTGTCAGCTTAGAACTCTTGTAATATTGCGCATACAACTTGTTATTCAACAGCGTTTGATACTCTTTCTTGAACGGAATATTCATTTTCTCCAGTGATGAAGAGGAGAACTTGCCGTTTTCGACTTGCTTCAAGATGTAATTTTCAACGGACATAGCGAAACCGATCTTTTTCGGATCTTTGACGGCATTGTTGAATTTCCAAAGGGCGAAGGTCTCTTCATCGCTCGGGGTTTCAGCATAATAGGTCACCCTTTGGCGAAGCTCCATCGTGCGCAGCGGTGCCAAATAAGCGGAATCCAACTCCTTGGCGGCATAACGGTTGTACTGGCGCAACTCTTTGGCTGCCTCTTCCAAGCTCTTGAAACTCAAGTCGTAATATTCAGGATGTTGCGTGACTTTCTCTTTGAATTCGTCCCAGCAATAGTCGTAAACTAATTGAATGTCCATGCCAGGGAAATATCTTTGAAGGTCTTTTTTGATAGCGTTGGCACGCTTCTCCTGAATCGTTTTATAAGCGGGATCTTGATAATAATCAGGGGAGATGTGTGAGATAAGCTCCACACTGTTGACTTTATAAGGCGGCAGATCAGGATCTTTCACATCAAGATTGAAATTAGCGGCGGTGTAGTCGGTCTTCTTGGCATCATAACCGAAGGACGCGCTAACCTCGCCGTCTTCAGGAGAAATCGTCCACTCGCCGGCACTCTTGACCCCGTTCATATCTTTCACGAAATTGATCTTCTCCGTATAATCCGCGCCTTTGTTCTCAATGCTCTTGCCAATGACGGTACGACATACACGGTTTCCTTCTTTCAAGACCAGAACATAAACCTCCAACTTCTTGCTATCATCCACTTCTGCCGGAAGATCACCGATCTTGGCAATGAGTTTTCCGGATTTAAGGTTGGCATTTTCGTTCAACGTCATCAGCTTTTCAAAAGTGATCGGCTTGGTCACCACCCCGCGGTGGTAAAGGTCGTAGTCCACCTGATGATTGTCGCATTCATACTGTCCCTCTTGAATAATATCAATGGCAATGGCATCGCCCTCTTTGCCGATAAGCCGTTTCAACTCCTTGTAATTGTCGCAGTTAAGGTAAATTTCACCATTTTTGTTAACGGAGACATACTCTGACAACACCTCCAGCCCCGGTTCGGAAGCGCATTTCTTACACACTTTCTCGTCATAGCCTTTCAATCCAGCTTGGCCTTTCGTATAAGGAAGATCCTTGGCTCCAAAATCGGCTTTGTAGCGATTGAATGTGCGGTCGTTGCCCAACACGAGAGAGACATACATACTCTTCATCGCCACGTCCGTGTTGTAACCGAAACCCATGTAGGTGTACTGCTCGTTGAGCATCACGTCGGCCATCTTCAAGTTTTTGAGAAGGGATTGCACCAGCGAAAGACAAAGATCGTAGTAAGAGTACTCTGTTTCACCCATATAGGCTTTCGCCTTGGTCACCAACTCTTCGCCGTTGCCTGCCAAACCATATTTGCGCAAGCGGAAGTAGGTGGTTTTGTATGGAGCGTTGTTATCCAAGGTTTTCTCATCCTTAGAAGCCTGAAAATCAGCCTGGAACTGCGCTGTAGAATCCAAACTGGCATTATGTTTGAGTTTCGGGAGATAGCGGTACTCCGCACGCGCGAGATCGACCATATCCGTGAAACATTGGTACAGCACCTTCTCGTCGTAATTGTTCGGCGCAAAATTCCGCACATATTTGGCATTTTCTTTCAAAGAAGACGGATTGAAACCGCTATACTGATTTTCTGTTTGAGCAAATAGTAAAGCATTGAAAAACAGCAGTATAGAAAAAGTTGAAAATGTAGATTTTATATTCATAACTTATAATTTTTATACTCACAATTTAATTTAGCAAATGTACAAAATTTCATAATCAACACGTAATAGTTGATTTTTTTTTGAAATTATTATGACGTATGACGTGAGACATCTCACGTTAAAAAAAATGTATCTTTGCAGGCTTAAATAAAAAATACGTAATATGCAGAATATCAGGAATATCGCCATCATCGCTCACGTTGACCACGGTAAAACTACCCTTGTAGATAGAATTTTATACCAATCCCATCTCTTCCGCGAGAACCAACAAGTGCAGGATTTGGTGCTGGACAATAACGATCTGGAGCGTGAGCGCGGTATCACAATCTTATCCAAGAACGTTTCAGTAAGATATAAAGGTGTCAAAATCAATGTGATAGACACTCCAGGTCACAGTGACTTCGGCGGCGAGGTGGAGCGCGTGCTCAACATGGCCGACGGCGTGCTTCTGGTGGTCGATGCTTTTGAAGGCCCTATGCCGCAAACTCGTTTCGTAACGCAAAAGGCTATTGAACTGGGACTTAAGCCCATCGTGGTCATCAACAAGGTTGACAAGCCCAACTGTCATCCCGACCTCGCGCAAGAGGCGGTCTTCGAACTGATGTTCAACCTTGGCGCAAGCGACGAACAGCTTGATTTTCCGACTGTTTACGGTTCTGCCAAGAACGGTTGGATGGGACCTGATTGGAACAACCCCACTTCCGACATCTCCTACCTTCTCGACACCATCATCGAGCACATCCCCGCTCCGAAAGTGGAACCCGGCAACCTGCAGATGATGATCTCTTCCCTCGACTACTCCTCCTACGTGGGTCGTATCGCCGTGGGTCGTGTGAAACGCGGCACCATCCAGTGGGGACAGAATGTCTCGCTGGTGAAACGCGATGGCAGCGTGCAGACTTCCAAAATCAAGGAACTCTATGTGTTTGAGGGACTTGGAAAAGAAAAATACAAAGAACCTGTGCAGGCGGGTGAAATCTGCGCCCTGCTCGGTCTGGACGATTTCGAAATCGGCGACACCGTGGCGGATTTCGAAAATCCTGAACAACTGCCGCCCATCAAGGTGGATGAACCGACCATGAGTATGTTGTTCACCATCAACAACTCCCCGTTCTTCGGAAAAGAGGGTAAATACGTTACTTCCAGACACTTGCGCGACCGTCTTTTCGCCGAATTGGAGAAGAATCTGGCCTTGCGCATTGAAGAGACCGACTCTCCCGATCGTCTGAACGTTTTTGGCCGCGGCATTCTGCACCTCTCCATCCTCATTGAGACCATGCGCCGTGAAGGTTACGAATTGCAAGTGGGTCAGCCTCAGGTGATTATCAAAGAAATCGACGGTCAAAAGTGCGAGCCTGTGGAACAACTCACCGTGCTGGTACCCGAAGAGATGTCAAGCCGCGTCATCGACTATGTTTCCAGAAGAAAAGGCGAATTGATGTCCATGGATACTGTCAACGACCGTGTGCACCTCAACTTCACGATTCCGTCCCGCGGACTGATCGGGTTGACCAACCAATTGCTGACAGCTACTGAGGGTGAGGCTATCATCTCGCACCGATTCATCGAGTTCCAGCCGTGGAAGGGCGAAATTGCGGGCCGCCACGCCGGTTCCCTCATCGCCATGGAGACCGGACAAGCATACGCCTACTCCCTGAACAAGCTACAAGACCGCGGGCGCTTCTTCATTGAGCCCAACGACCAAGTATATGCCGGACAGATCATCGGCGAGCACATCCGTCAAGGAGATTTGGTGATCAACGTCTGCAAATCCAAGAAGTTATCGAACATGCGTGCTGCCGGTTCCGACGAAAAGCTGGTGCTGGCACCGGCCATCAAATATTCGTTGGAGCAGTACATGGAGTTCATCGCAAAGGACGAATACTTGGAAATTACCCCGCTGAGTTTGCGCGTCCGCAAAATCATCCTGGACGAGACAGAACGTAAGCGTGCTGAAAAACGTACTTCCGACAATTAATACTTTCGAATTTTATCGGCAAACATGCAGAAAGAGGTCTTTTTCGAGCATCTTTGTGAGGAATTGCGCCAAAACAGGGGGCTTTATCCCTACTACAAACTGACGGACGGATCAACGTCGCGCCAACAGTTCCGCAAGGCCTATTTTATCCAGCGGCTGGACTATCTGGACCACCATGTTGACCTCGGAAAGCATCCCAAAATCTGGGACTGCGGTTGCGGTTACGGTACCACAGGCTTCTATTTCGCCATGAAAGGGCAACCCGTTTTCGGCACCACCCTGGAGTACTATCCCGAGCAATGGGAATCCCGCCGCAAATTCTGGAGCCAGTTCGGCGACGCCTCGCTCTGCACCTTCCAATACGCCAACCTTTTCGACCAAGAGTTGGAGGAGAACAGTTTCGATTACATCATCCTGCAAGACACGCTCCACCACATCGAGCCTCTCGACGAAGCTTTGAAAATCTTTTACAAAGTGCTGAAACCAGACGGAAAACTGATTCTGATTGAAGAAAACGGCGGCTGTTGGGTGAAAAGCGCGATGCTGTTTGCTCAACGCGGCAACAAAAGGGTGATCACCCTTTATGACGAAAAACTCCAAAAGGAAGTACAGATGGGCAACGAGAACATCCGCCCTGAAAAGGTATGGCGAAAACACTTCCAAAAAGCCGGTTTCCATCTTGAAGAAGACAGCCTTCAGTACATCCGTTTCCTGCCCTCTTACCGCTTCACTGAAAAAAATCTGCAAAAAAATATTGAAAAAGAGCAGCGTGTTTGGAAAAAAAATGCATTTTTGCGCCGCCATGCCTTTTGGGGGATCAATATGGTATTTGGAAAATAGGCAACAGGCAATAGGCAACAGGCAATAGATGTTATTACCTGTTGTAGCAAAATGACGGGTGAAGCGTCTAAATATCGAAAATTTAAAATCGATCATAATATGGAACAAGAAGAAAAAAATTATCAGCCGGAGACTAAGTCGCGCAAATTCTGGCGCGTGGTACTGGGCTCCATGGTGGGTTTCGTGCTCGCCTCTTTCATCACCTCCATCCTGGGTCTCCTCATGTTTCTGGGGATGATTGCCTCTTTCGAGAAGATGGGCTCGGCAAGTACTCCCAACGTTAAGGACAACAGCGTCTTGGTGTTGGATCTCTCCTCCCCCATCGAAGAACGCGCAGTGGAAATGCCCTTCGATTTTGGTCCCTACGCGGATCAAAGCATTGGTCTGGACAAAATCCTGTCCGCTATCGAATCCGCTGCCGGTGACCCGAAAATCAAAGGTATTTATCTGAAATCCCAATCAGTGGGTGGTGCCCCCGCCACCAACAAGGCCATCCGCGATGCTTTGATAGAATTCAAGAAGAGCTCCGGAAAATTCATCTACGCCTACAGTGATGTTTATACGCAAAACGGCTATTATATGGCCACCGTTGCGGACAAAATCCTGTTGAACCCATCCGGCGATCTTACCCTGAGAGGTTACTCCTTCCAGCTGATGTTCTACAAGAACCTGCTCGATAAAATGGACGTGGACATCCAAGTTTTCCGTCACGGTCAGTTCAAAAGTGCTGTAGAACCCTACTTCCTGGACAAAATGAGCGATGCTAACCGCGAACAAATGTCCACTTTGGCCAACTCTCTTTGGGATGTATTCATCCAAGACGTTTCCAAATCTCGCAAAATCTCTGCAGATGAGTTGAACAACATTGCCGACAACCTGCTCTGCTCCTCCCCGAAGGAGGCCCTCAACCTGAAACTGGTCGACAAGCTGGCTTATGCAGACGAGGTGGAACAGATGATCAAAACAAAGCTGAATTTGGGTGTGGATGACAAACCCAACTATGTTTCCATCGGAAACTACGCCAAGAGCATTGACAAAAAGAACGAAAGCGGCAATCAAGTGGCGGTATTCTATGCCTTTGGCGAAATCAGAGACGGTAAAAATGACAGCGGCATCTACTCCGAAACCTTTATCAAGGAATTCCGCAAAGTATATAAAAACAAAGATGTGAAAGCCATCGTATTGCGCGTCAACTCCCCTGGTGGCAGCGCATTAGCTTCTGAGAATATATGGCATGAGATTGAAAATGCCAAGAAAGCCGGCAAGAAGGTGGTGGTCTCCATGGGCGACTACGCAGCTTCCGGCGGCTACTACATCTCCTGCAATGCGGACTACATCATCGCTCAGCCGAACACCATTACCGGCTCCATCGGCGTTTTCGGTATGGTGCCTTCCGCACAGAAGTTCCTGAAAAACAAACTCGGGGTTACCACGGATGAAGTAGGCTCCAACAAGCACTCCGTCCCGGGTGGACTGTACCGTCCGCTGGATGAGCTAGAGAGCGAGAGAATGCAGGCTTCCGTTGAAGAAATCTACGCCACCTTCACGAAACGTGTGGCCGATGGCCGTCATCTCAGTGTGAGTTACGTGGACAGCATCGGACAAGGCCGTGTATGGGCTGGCAGCGATGCCCTCAAAATCGGTTTGGTCGATGAACTTGGCTCCCTTGACAAGGCCATCAAGAAAGCCGCTGATTTAGCGCAACTTAGCGACTACAAGGTATGCCGTTATCCGGCGCAGAAAGATTGGTTCTCCACTCTCTTCTCCATGAAAGATGATGCCGTGGATGCCGCCGTGCGGGAGAAATTGGGACCCTTCTACAACCTCTTCACCGAAATGCAACAAGTGCTGGAATGTGAAGGCGTTCAGGCCCGTATGCCGATGAGCATCACCATTCAATAATCCTCACTCAACAACAAAATTATGTCTCCAGAATTTCTCACCTCCGCCTTCAACATCTACCTTTGGGTGATGATCGCCATTGCCGTAGTGGTCTTCGTCTCTCTCTACTTTGTAGATGCCGGCTACGGAATGCTCAGAAGCCCCAAGTGGGGTAAGAGCATCAACAACAAAGTGGCTTGGTTTTTGATGGAATTTCCCATTTTCCTGGCCATGATCATCATTTGGTTGCTGTCACCGCATCGTTTTGACATTGTTCCGATGGTTTTCCTGCTGATTTTCGAGACACACTACTTCCAACGGGCCATCATCTTTCCTTGGCTGATGAAAGGAAAGAAAAGTACGATGCCGTTAGGGATCATGTTCTCGGGAATCACCTTCAACATTTTGAATGCGATGATGCAGGGATATTGGATTTTCTTCGAATCCTACAACGCTAACTATCATGTATTTGGACTCTCCTACTCCGACATTGCATGGCTTTGGTCGCCACAATTCATCATTGGCCTCATCATTTTCATCTTCGGTTTCTACACCAATTTGCGCTCGGACTACATCATCCGCCATCTGCGCAAAAGTGATGACGACACCAATCACTATTTGCCGGAAGGCTTTATGTTTGAGTACGTTACAAGCGCCAACTACTTTGGTGAACTGATGGAGTGGTTAGGATTTGCCATCCTCACTTGGTCGTTGTCGGGTTTGGTATTCTTCATTTGGACCTTTGCCAACCTGGTGCCGCGCGCCAATGCCCTTTACAAGCGGTATCAATCCGAATTCGGCGAAATCATCGCGCGCAAACGCCTGAAACGGGTGTTTCCGTTTATTTATTAGACGTGTGACGTATGACGTATGACGTGTGACGTGTGATGTATGACGTTGGATGTAGCTAAAAGCTAAAAGCCAACAGCCAACAGCCAAAGTCCAGCTACCGGCTGAACATTTCGGTTTCGACCAACTCGCAGATAATATGACCTATCATTATGTGGCTTTCTTGGATACGAGGAGTGTCTTGGGAAGCCGCATTTAGTAATATGTCGGCGTAATCTTTCATCTTGCCGCCGGTCTCGCCCGTCATTGCGATAATTTTCACGCCTATCTCTTTGGCCACCTCGAAAGCTTTGAGAATGTTTTTGGAGTTGCCAGAAGTGGAGATGCCCACGATGACATCGCCCTTTTTCGCAGTTCCGCGCAGAAGCCGCGAGAAGATGAGGTCGTAGCCGTAGTCGTTGCCCACGGCGGTAAGGTAGGAGGTGTTGCAATGGAGCGCTTCGGCGTTAAGCGGCGGGCGGTCGAAGTAGAAACGACCAGAAAGTTCCGCAGCGAGGTGCTGCGCATCAGCCGCGCTGCCACCATTGCCGCAAAAATGGATTTTGCCGCCGCCACGCAGCGACGCAACGATCATATCAGCCGCCTGCTGGATGCGGTCGAGGAATTCGGGGTTATTCAAAATCGCCTGTTTCGCGGCGATGGATTGTTCGATGGATTGGGGGATACGGGGGTTCATATATGGTCTGTCCAATTCAGTTCGTTTTTCGGCGGCAAAGATAGCCTTTTTCGGCAAATCCACCAGTTGGTTATTTGAAGAAAAATTTGTATTTTTGCCCTCTTAAAAAATGTATGTATGGCAATCGAAAAGAATCTGCAATTATCCATCATAGTGCCTGTCTATAACCGTCCTGACGAAGTGACCGAATTGCTGGAAAGCTTGGCAAATCAGACGGATAAGGATTTTGAGGTGCTGATCATGGAGGATGATTCTCCCAACAAGTGCGACCATGTATGTGCGCAGTATGCGGATAAGATTCAAGTACACCATCATTTTTACCCTGGCAAGAGTCGCAGCCAACGCCGGAACCTCGGCATGGATTTAGCCTCAGGAAACTATTTTCTCTTCTTCGATTCCGATTGCATTCTGCCCGAAACTTATATTGAAACCGTAAAACGACATCTTAATGCCGAGTATGTAGACTGTTACGGTGGTCCCGACAGCGCAGAACAGGATTTCTCTGATACTCAACTGGCTATCAACTACTCCATGACCTCTTTGATGACTACCGGAGGTATTCGTGGCGGCACAAAGAAAGTGAAAAAATTCCTGCCCAGAACCTTCAACATGGGCTTTTCCAAAGAGGTTTATGAAAAAGTGGGCGGCTTCAAAGACATTATTGGAGAGGATATTGACCAAAGTCTCCGAATTCGGGAAGCCGGATTTGATATTCGCCTTATCAAGGAGGCCTTTTTATACCATAAACGCAAAATTGACCTGAAAAAATTCTACAAACAGGTCAACACATTCGGGAAAGCCCGCATTTTGCTCACTACGCTTCACCCCGGTTCCTTCAAGCCGGTCTATCTGTTGCCCACGATTTTCTTCTTGGGCAATCTGTTTCTCGTATTGATGACACTTATCGCCCTGATTTCCAAATGCTGTTGCGATGGCACCTTTGGTCGTTTATGGTGGATTTGGTTGTTGCCCATCGCCCTGTACGTTGTGGCTATATTCTGCGAATCGTTTTATAAAAACAAGAAAATCAAGGTCGCTTTACTGTCCATTGTGACCAGTTACATCCAATTGTGCGGATATGGCATCGGATTCCTCGATGAATTCTTCACCAGACGCGCATCCAAAAAATCACAAGAAACCATTTATTCACAGCAATAACCTATCATTATGAAAGTCGTATTATTAGCCGGAGGATTTGGCACCCGCCTGAGCGAGGCCACCCAACTCATCCCTAAACCGATGGTGGAAATCGGAGGAAAACCTATTTTGTGGCATATCATGAAATACTATAACCAATTCGGTTTCAACGAATTTATCATTTGCTGTGGGTATAAGCAGTATGTAATCAAAGAGTATTTCGCGAATTACTTTATGCACAATTGCGACATTATGGTGGATCTTTCCAACAACAGTTTGGAGGTACTGGACAATCATTCCGAAAATTGGAAAGTGACCATGGTGGATACCGGTCTGAACACGATGACTGGCGGGCGTATCAATCGCGTGAAGAAATATGTGGGCAACGAGCCGTTCCTGCTTAACTACGGCGACGGTCTCTCCGACGTGAACATCCTGGACACGATTGAGGCGCACAAGAAATCAGGAAAAGTGCTGTCGATGATGGCTTACCAGCCGAGTGGCAAATTGGGTGTTTTGGAGATTGACGACAGCGACAACTCTGTGCTCTCCTTCAAGGAGAAACCCGACCAAGGCGGTTCCTGGATCAATGCGGGCTTCTTCGTCTGCGAACCGGAACTCTTTGACTATTTGGGTGATGATACTGAAATGTTTGAGCGTCAGCCGATGGAGCGCATCATGGCAGCCAAACAACTCCACGCCTACAAGCATACCGGATTTTGGAAAGCCATGGACACGCTGAATGACAACAAAGAGTTCAACAAGTTGTGGGATGCAGGCAATGCTCCTTGGAAAAACTGGTAATCAAAATATTATGACAGACATCTTTCAACAGTTTTATAAAGGTAAGACGGTTTTGGTAACCGGTCACACTGGTTTCAAAGGTTCTTGGTTAGCCATTTGGCTGCATGAAATGGGGGCTAAAGTCATCGGTTTTGCTCTCGATCCCGCCACTGACAAGGATAATTTCGTTCTTTCCGGGCTTTCCGACAAGATTACGGACATTCGCGGCGACATCCGCGATGCGGCAGCGGTGAACGCCGTTTTCGAAAAATACCAACCTGAAATCGTTTTCCACTTGGCCGCACAGCCTATCGTTAGGCTTTCGTATGAGCAACCTGTGGAAACCTACCAGACTAATGTGATGGGCTCGATCCACGTGATGGAAGCCTTCCGCAGATGCGCTTCCGCTCGCGTGGCCGTGATGATCACCACCGACAAATGCTACGAAAACCGCGAGCAGATCTGGGGCTATCGGGAAAACGAGCCGATGGGCGGCTACGATCCCTACTCCTCCTCCAAAGGTGCAGCAGAAATTGCCATCTCCTCATGGCGGCGGTCGTTCATACACCCCGACAAGTACGAGCAGCATCATAAGTCCATCGCCAGCGTGCGTGCGGGCAACGTGATTGGTGGCGGCGACTGGGCCAAAGACCGCATCATTCCCGACTGCATCCGTGCTTTGGAAGCGAATCAGCCTATCGCCATCCGCAACCGAACCGCCGTGCGTCCATGGCAACATGTGCTGGAACCGTTGAGCGGTTACCTCCTGTTGGCACAAAAAATGTGGGAGAATCCCACCCGCTATTGTGAGGGCTGGAACTTCGGTCCGAATGCCGAATCCATTGCCACTGTATGGGATATTGCCTCGCTGCTGATCCGACATTACGGTAGCGGCGCGTTGAAGGATGCTTCTGATCCGAACGCCGTTCATGAAGCCAATTTGTTGATGCTCGACATCAGCAAGGCGCGTTTCCAATTGGGCTGGAACCCGAGGCTTAACCTCAACCAGACCGCCAAACTCACTGCGGAATGGTACTTGCGTTATCAGAATGAGGACGTTTACTCATTGTGTGTCAAACAAATAGAACAATATTTACAATAATGGAATTTTCAAAAACCAACATAGAGGGACTTTACCTTATCAAAATCAAACCTTTCAACGATTTGCGCGGGCAGTTGTATAAGCCCTTTAACGCTTACACTTTTGCAGCTAATGCACCCGCGGAAATCAACACCGACATTAAAGAGGTGTGGTTCACCAAGTCTAAACTGAATGTCATCCGTGCTATGCACCTGCAAGTGGGGGAATTGGCATGCGAGAAAATTGTCTCCATCATCCGAGGCAAAGTCCATGATGTGATTTTGGACATTCGGGAAGATTCTCCTACATACGGTCAAGTATTTGATTACGTGATGGACGAACAGGATCCCGTTGCGCTGTATATTCCCATTGGCTGTGCCCATGGCTACCGCGTCCTGCAAGATGAGTCCATCGTGATGTATATGTCCACGCAAGACCATTCTGGCAAAGACGATGTGGGCATCAAATACGACTCCTTCGGTTTCGATTGGGGCATCAACGACCCGATTTTGTCGGAAAAAGACAAGAATTTGCCGCCATTCGGGGAATACAAGTACCGGAAGAATGGATAATTGGGCGGTATTTCGTGTAATATACGGTAAGTGAGGTCTCAAATAGATAATAATTGCTATGAGAATTGTTATTACAGGTGCAACGGGTTTTATTGGTCAGAACTTTATTCCGCAGTTGGTGCAGGCTGCACCGAATGTGGAAATTTTAACCATCAACCGTTCGGTGGAGAAGGCGCAACAATTGTTCCCGCAACCGCAGTGCAATCATATTTCCGTGGAGGAGATGCAACAAATTGTGGAGTTTAACCCTGAAATGGTCTATCATTTGGCCACGTTATCGACCAGTCGCAACGACTGGGAGATCATTGAGCCGATGATGGCGGCCAACATCACTTTCGGGGTACAGTTGCTGCATTACATCTCGCAATGCAAAGAGTTAAAACTTTTTGTGAACGTCGGCAGTTTCGCGCAGTACCGTTTGGGCACGCAGCAAGTGAGCGACGCTTATCTCTATACCGCCACTAAGACAGCGTTCCGTCAGTTTGTGGAATACTATTCCCATGAATTCGGGTTCCAGTATGTGCAGGTGGTTCCCTACACCATTTACGGCGGCAAAGACACCGCTAAGAAGCTGATAGACTACATTGTAGAATCCACCACAGCCGAAAAGCCGGTGGATATGACGCTGGGCGAACAGATTTTGGATTTCACCCATGTCGATGACGTAGCCGGATTTTTCATCCACATTTTGCAGCACCTCGACCTTTTCGAAAATATCCGTAACGGCGAGGAATTTCACTTGGGCACAGGCAGAGGCACGTCGCCGCGCGAATTAGCCGGCATTGTGGAGCGTTTGTTCAGAACGAAATGCAACATCAACTGGGGAGGCCGTCCTTACCGTCCGATGGACACGATGCACTCCGTCGCCCCGATTGCCAAGAACCTGGATTTGTTGCACTGGCGTGCTAAAATTAGTGTGGAAGAGGGAGTAAAGATGCTGAAGGTGCGACTGGAAGCTTAGGAAAGGCGGGAAAGGCGTTCTTTTACAAGCTTCGACAATTTATTTATCTCCCGTTATTTTTCGTACTTTTGCCGCTTCAAAAATCGAAATAAAAAAACAATAGAAATATGAAACCAACCCTTAAGAAAACCCTTATCCATTGTGGTATCATCTTCTTCCTCTTCCTCGTGGCCGCCGTCTATATGGCTCCCGCTTTCGACGGAAAAGTAATCCGCCAGGACGATATTCAGAAATGGGAGGCCATGGCCAAAGAACAGATGGACTTCCATGAAAAAACTGGTGAGCATACCATCTGGAACAGTTCCATGTTCAGCGGAATGCCCGGTTACCAAATCACCCTTGGGGTAAACACACATGCGCTTTTCACAAAAGTAAAAAAGTGTCTTAATTTGGATTATCTCGGCTATGGAGGCAATATAGGCGCTTTATTTTTGTATTTGATAGGTTTCTATGTATGTCTAATCGCTTTTGGGGCAAATCCATGGTTAAGTCTTTTGGGTGCACTAGCTTTCGGACTTGGTAGCTACAACATTATTATCATAGAAGCAGGACACTTATCCAAAGTATATGCAGTTGCCATGATGGCACCTATTTTAGGTGGCATGATGTTGACCTTCAAACGAAAGTATGTGTGGGGAGGAATATTGTTTACATTAGCTCTAGGAACACAAATCGCCTATAATCATATCCAAATCACCTATTACACCATGCTGATAGCCATCTTCATGGGCATTGTATATTTGATCTACGCATTAAAAGAAAAATGGTTCAAACAATTCTTGGCTGGAGTTGGTGTTTTGCTTATAGGATGTGTGATTGCGATAGGATGCAATGCCAGCAATTTGTTTATGAACCAAGAGTATGTGAAATACACCATGCGCGGCGGTTCTGAAATCACAGTTACGCCTGAAGATTTATACAAGGATGGTGAACCCAAATCTATTGCTGCATCCAACGGTTTAGATATTGATTATGCTTATGCATGGAGTTACGGAAAGGGCGAAACGTACACGTTACTGGTTCCTGGTTCTTACGGCGGTGGCTCTGGCGAAACCGTCGGCACCGATTCCGAATTCTACAAGAACTTCCGCCAGAAACAGGCACCGCTCTATTGGGGTGACCAACCCTTCACCTCCGGTCCCGTCTATTTCGGTGCCATTGTAATCTTCCTCTTTGTGTTGGGTATGTTTGTAGTGAAAGGTCCTGAACGCTGGTGGATCCTTTTGGCTACCATTCTCAGCATCCTGATGGCGTGGGGCAAGAATCTGATGGGCTTCAACAGTTTCTTGTTCTATCACTTGCCACTCTACAACAAATTCCGCACCCCCTCCATGAGCTTGGTGATGGCCAATGTTACCATGGTGATGATGGCTGTGCTGGCATTGAAAACCTGTTTTGACAAGGAGAAACCTGTTGATAAAAAGAAACTGAATATTGGTTTATACGTTTCCACAGGCATTACTGCCGGTTTCATCCTGCTGATGATGGCTCTCTCTGGAAACTTCTCCTTCTCGGGTGCCAGCGATATGCAGATGGCGGCACAATACGGTCCTCAATGGGACATGATAAAAGATGTTCTGGTGAAAGACCGTAAAGCCCTCTTTATGTCTGATTCGTGGCGCTCGCTAATTCTGATTTTGATTTCCGCCGTCTTCGTATGGCTCTATATCAATGAGAAGATCAAACAATCTGGCATCATCATTGGGGTGCTCGCTTGTTTGGTGTTGTTTGATTTGTGGGGTGTGGACCGTCGTTATCTTAATGAATCCAACTTCATTACCGAAAAGCGTCTCAAACTTAGACCTTCCCAAACCGACCAAATATTAGATCAATATGCGGCGCAATTCAAGGATGAGGACTACCGCGTATTCGACCTCTCGGTGAACACTTTCAACGATTCCTATCCTTCTGCTTTCCACCATCAGATTGGCGGCTACAGTGCAGCTAAACTGCGTCGTTATCAGGATTTGATCGACTTCTACCTCTCCCGCCATATCAATACCGATGTGCTGAACATGCTAAACACCCGCTATGTGGTAATGCCTGGACAGAACGGTCAACCGATGGTACAACGCAACCCCGATGCTTTGGGCAATGCATGGTTTGTGGATGCCTATCAGTTGGTGGAAGATCCCAATGCGGAAATCATGGCACTAAACAACTTTAACCCAGCCGACACCGCCATTATTGACAAGCGTTTTGCTGACAAGGTGCAAGGCAAGAACTTGGAGCGCGACACCAATTCCGTCATTGTCATGGATCACCGGAAGCCCTATAACATGGATCATCTGATCTATAAGACCAAAACATCAAAAGACCAATTGGCAGTCTTCTCCGAGGTTTATTACGAGCCCGATTGGCGCGCCTATATTGATGGCAAACCGGCCGACTACTTCCGCGTGAACTACATTTTGCGTGCTATGATAGTTCCCGCTGGCGAACATACCATTGAATTCAAATGTGAGGCCCCAAAATTGTACAAGCTGATCAAAGTCAACATCATTTTTGGAATCTTGTTTGTACTGGCCGTGGCCGGAAGTCTGGTGTTGTATTACCGGAAAGAAAAAAAGGGAGTTGCTAAAAATATATCTGGCAAATAAACGTGTTGAGCCATGCTTTCCGTCATCATCTGCACCTATAACAGGGAAAAGTTCCTATATGACGCTTTGAGTCATGTGGCACAGAACAATTTCCCCTACGAGAACTACGAAATCGTATTGGTGAACAACAACAGTACAGACAGTACCGAAAGCGAGTGTCAACGGTTTGCTAACGATTATCCAAAGGTTCAATTCAAGTATTTTGTAGAAACCAAGCAGGGACTATCGTTTGCCCGCAATCGGGGGATTGAGGAAAGTCGCGGCGATATTCTCGTATTTTTGGATGACGATTCCTTTGTAAAGCCTGATTATCTTTCCAACTTACAAAAGCAGATGGACCAACATCTTGAGGCAATGGCTTTTGGGGGGAAGATAACACCTCGTTTTGAATCGGGCGAAGCACCCAAATGGTTATGCAAATGGACCTATTCTTGGGTGTCTGCGATTGATTTAGGAAACAAAGTAGTGCCTTTTGAGGGCAACGCCTACCCGATTGGTGCCAATATGGGATTTCGCAAGCATTGTTTAGACCAATGCGGCAATTTCAACACGGAATTAGGCCGTTCAAAGAAAAACTTGATGGCTGGGGAGGAAAAAGATTTGTTTAACAGGCTGAAAGAAAATGGCATGACCATTCTCTATTTCCCCGACATTCATGTGGAACATGTGATTCCACCTCAAAGGACCACGAGGGATTACATTGTGAGAATGGGTCAAGGAGTGGGCATGAGCGAACGTTTGCGCTGCTTGAAAATCGGAAAAAAGGCTTTATGGAAACGCTATTCCTCTGAACTTATAAAATGGGCTGCAACGGTTGTTCTATGGTTTAGATATGCCATTTGTTTGCGCCCGGCTGTCGGCAACATGCTGGTGGTTTTTCGTTGGAATGTGACGAAGGGATTGTTGTGGTGTTAGCTAATCGTCAATATGTTTATGGATCAGCATGCTCAATTATTAAAAGTATCTGTCATCATACCTATATATAACGTGTCTTCGTACATAGAACGTTGTCTGGAATCCGTGATGAATCAGACCTACAATTGCTTCGAATGCATCCTTGTAGATGACGCTACGCCCGATGACAGCATCACCAAATGCGAGAAGCTGATTGCCAATTATCATGGTGCCATAAACTTTGTCATCCTCCATCATGAGCAGAATAGAGGGTTGTCGGCTGCCAGAAACACAGGTCTTAATGCCGCTTCAGGTGATTATGTTTTTTATTTAGACAGCGATGACGAGTTGACCTTGGATTGTATAGAAAAAATGATTCAACCCGTACTGAATGATCCAACTATTGAAATGGTCCTAGGTAATAATGCAATTTATTATCAGTCAGAAAAACAAGCACCTGTAAAACAATCCGACACACACTTTCATATAGGAGACTTTGATTCTTTAGAAAAAGTCCGGAATCTCTTTTATAAAACAAAAGGAGGATGTGGTGGATATGCATGGAACAAATTAATCAATAAAGAATTCTTGCTGCAGAATCAATTGTATTTCAAAGAAGGGGTAAACAGGGAAGATATGTTATGGAGTTTCTTTATGGTAAAATATCTGAAACATCTTTATATCATTTCAGATATTACCCTATATTATTATATACACCCTCAATCTATCACCACAGGGTCAAACAGAAAGGAACAAACACGCCACTTGGAAAAAGTGTTTGAAGAAATAGCAAACCACTTTTCAGAGAAAGAGAAAGGGTTAGAAGCTAAAAAATTTTTAAGACCATTTTGTAGTGTTCTCATAGACAACTATAATAGTCTAATATCTCAACAAACTGCTCAGTTGTTTTTGAATGCTCTGTCTTGCGACTCTTATAGAGCAGAACGATTATACCTGCGTTTTACTGTTTTTCTTTCGAAATTCGCTTTAGGAAGAAGAATTTTTGCGATAGCCCGTGATATTCGCAAAGCCGTCAACAAATAATCAGGGGAACACACTATTTGCCTCTCATCACTTCCCTTATCTTCCTGTCGTCTCCATATATCACAGGAGAGTCGTATGGACGATCAGGGAAAGCGCCGTATTCCAACTTGATGTCAAAGCCGTGTTCTTTAATAAAAGATTCCACTTGTTCGGCCAAGGTAACTGGCTTACCAGAACAGACATTGATAATGCCATTGACTTTATCCTGCATTACAACTGCAGAAATTTGATCTGCCAGATCCTCAATGTGCAGAAAATCGTACTTTGTTTTACCTGAGTTGAACGGGAATGTCTTTTGGCCTTCTTGAGCAGCTTGGCAAATTTTGGTGAAAATAGAATGATTCTTAGCGTCATCTCCTAAGATGTAAAAACCACGGAGCCACTGCAATACAACATCTTTCGAAGCACAATAGAGCGTCAAGGACTCACGCAAGGCGTTTTTGGCAACACCATATTGTGACATGGGATTACATGGTGTATTCTCGTCAATTTTGCCTTCCCAATAGCCTATTTCGTGCATAGAACTCATCACGGCCAATTGTTTCAGACCTTGATCTATCAAAGAAGTTAGAAAGTTGTAATGGGCGGACAAATCACCCATGTGAGCCTTTGAGGTATGCACGAAACCATCGCGCCACGCTAAGTGCACACAGACATCGGGATCGCCAAGCTGATGGAATACATTGTTATTATCGTTGGTGAAAATATTCCTTTCCACACAGGTTGCCCGAGGATCGATTTCATCCGTTCGGACATCACAAGCCACCACTTCACACCCCTTTTCTAAAAGAGCTTTGACAACATGTCGTCCGATATATCCATTTGCACCCGTGACCAAAATCTTCATATTCTATCCGTTTATATTTGAAACGGCAAAAATACAAAGATTCTGCCAAATACAGATACTAATATTTTCTTCGAAAAAAATTTTATAACTCACCAATCTTAGTCAGCATTTCTTGAACGCGAGCAACAAAAGTATGTTTTTCATTGATAATGTTGTATGCTGCATTTGCCCTTCGGCTTCGCTCTTGGGCATTCTTTTCATCTAATGCCCAACTGATTTGAGACAACATTTCCTCTTCGTTGTGATATAAGCCTATCTCATCATGCGGAAATACAGACTGGATATACGGATTCGCATCACAGACTTGATACGCACCGGCCCCAGATGCTTCAAAAAGCCGTTGGTTCGCCCCATAGAACGTCTGTTCATGATGAATATTCAAGGCCACTTTGCAACGACTGAACAATTCGTTTACCTTCGCCGGCGGGACGTTGGTATTTGTATAAATATCCCTTCTTTCACGGAACAGGCATTTCAAAGGTGTTTTCACAAAGGGCTTATACCAGCCATAAACCCGGATTTTTGCATCAGGAAAATGGTTCACAACAGATTTAATCAAGCGCATCCGTTTCTGACTAGTATAGAGGGTAGCCACAAAAAGAATGTCAATGTCTTTTTGTGGATTCTCAATGGGATAATAAACAGAAGAATCACAAGCCAACGGTAAAAAATAGGCAGTTTTACCCTGCTTAGCGTAATAGTCCACATCCCTTTCTTCAAAGCAGAAAACCGCATCCGCATGGTCGATGTGCTTTTCACAACGCGCTCTGTCGGGACGTTGCACACTGTCATACATCCAGATAATGACTTTAGATTGCTGTCTGAAATAATCCAATCGCTCATCTAAAAGGATGGTCCCATTATAGGAAAAGACGATTTCTGGCTGGTATTCGTCATATACCTGCTTGATGTAGGCATCATATTTGGCACGGCTTTTAGCCCGCAGACGCTCCTTGTCTTTGGTAAATTTATGCCGCCATTTCAACAATCCTTTGAACGGATGTATCGGTTCATCGTAGGTCTCAATTTTGACTTGATAACCTAAAGTCTCGAAGGCTCGACCGACACTAATTTGGTAGTCGAAAAACGGTGATGATATGATAAGGACTTTTTTCATTTCTTTTCCCATTGTTTGGTCTCAAAATTGTATTGTTTGATTTGTTGCCATGCCGTTTCCGTCAGCTTATATTTTTGATTGGGTGTAGTGAGATTGTCAAGATCCGTTTTGGTTATCCAATCTCTATCCTGCAATAGATAAATAATATCTTTCCTCAGTCTCGTTCTATTCTGTTCTTCTAACAACAGCATCATTTCTGATGTCGATAAATCAGTTTTCAATAGCTCTGATATTATAGTTGTCAATTTGCTTTTTCGTTTTTTAGTTGCATCAGGGAAATACTGATTTACAACAACAGCAATTATGTCAATGCTGGGGACATTTTTCTCTTGGGCTGGGGACGCTTTCTTATCGAAACTGGAGACACTTTCATCCAGTACTGGGGACATTTTTGTGATCCTCTCAATCCTACATTGGTGTTTCTTAGTCCGTTTGTTGTAATTAATGCCCACCAGAATCACCTCCCCCACATAGTCCAAAAGGGAATCGGTATAATGTTTGTCCTTTATCTGGTCTATAGCGGTTTCAGCACTATGATTGTATTTCAGTTCAAGGACTATAGCAGGTACATCGACATTGTGGCGAGGAATAAGTACCAGATCTGCAAAACCTTTACCCGTCGGCAATTCTCTAACAATTCCATACTTGTTTTTAGCCGCATAATAAGCCAATGCAAGTACACATGCCAGTGAATTCTCATCATTATACTGCAAAATGCTGGTGTTGTCAGAATGAATGCGGTCTATTGCATCCGCCACGCGTTCAGCTTCGCCATTTAGGGTCCACTGTAGTAGCTGTTCAGATTGTTTCAAGGCATCTGAAACAACCGCCCATCCAGTATCTTCCACCGCATTTTCAAACTCCAACCCTATCTCCTTGTTGGGAATGTAACACTCATTCGAATCCCTATTATACGACAAATACCCCAAATGTATCAGTGCGGTAAAAACATCGTTCTTGCTGTTGATAACATTTACATCGTTTTGGAAATTTTTAGTATTTACATCACAACTCTTCCCTGCAAGTAATTTTATCACATCATCCTTCAACCCCTCATGATTCATCTTGATGTAGTGCGACACCGTTTCATAAGTACCCGTATTTGACCAGTAACTTTCGCAATACTGACGCCTAATCGCCCTGATGACCGACAAAGGATTGTAGATTGATTTTTGATCACCTATCCTATAGCCATCATACCACATTTTGATTTGTTCTTTGTCGATCTTATTGCGATTACACAAATCTGAAACTTCCTCCTCCGTAAAACCGAAACAGGCTGCCATTTCGCCCGGCGAAATCATGGTGTATTCTTCAAAATTATTCAATGCCGATTGGGTCTTGTATTTCTTGATGGGCAGGATTCCCGTCATATACACCCCCGAAAAAACCGACAATGAATTGCCTGATTTGAAAAGCAAACGGAGAAAATCCACATACTTTTCGACTTCGTCGTGTTCTGAGTTGGATTCTCGCAGAATAGCATCCCACTCATCTACAATCATAATGAATTTGGCAGGTTCTGATTGTTGTACAATGGCATATAAAGTCGAAAGCAAATCATCGTTTGTGCCATATTTCACAGTGGGATAAGCCTCTTTTAGTTCCGCTAAAATATCGGATTGAATATGATATACCATATTCCCGCTATTTCTATATCGGGTGATGAAATTTGTCATATCCACATACAGCACCGGATATTTGTTCAAATGTATCTTATAGGAAGGACTTTTTGCGATGACAAGGTCATCGAACAACTCTTTGGATTGGCACGAATGGTCGTAGTACGCATTCAGCATCTTTGCAGCCATTGACTTACCAAAACGTCGGGCACGGCTAACACACATAAACTGACATTCGGAATTCAACGAATTGTTGACAAGCTCTATCAAAGCGCTTTTGTCAACATATTCGCCATTCCGCGCCGCGCGAAAACCTTCGTTACCTATGTTGATGTACAATCCCATTCTACAAAATCATCTCTTTTCCCATTGTTTGGTCTCAAAATTGTATTGTTTAATCACCTTCGCTGGCACACCCACGGCCACGGAATAATCGGGTATGTCGTGTGTGACCACGGAATTTGCTCCGATGGTGCAGTGCTTGCCAATTTGTACACCGGGTAAAATAACGGCATTATTGTAAATTTTACAATCTTCTCCAATTTTAACGGGCTTGGTAATTATATCTTGCTGCTCTATGGGGGTTTTGATATCATCGTATGGGTGATGAATATCGGTAATAGTCACATTGGATGCAATTGCAGTGTTTTTACCAATAATAATGTGAGAAGCACAAGTCAAATGAAGATTCTGCTGTACAGATACATTTTCTTCAAAAACAATTGAAGGGTGAAAACGAGCATCATTATATGAAGTTACGGCTTCAATGCGACAATTCTTTTCAATAAAGACATTTTTATTTACGGATATATATTTTGGTGTGATTATTAAGCAATGTTTTACTGTTGCAGAATAATGGAAATGCCGAAATCGTAATAGATTATATGGCAAGCAAATAGTTTTTCTTGTGAGGGATAATAGATGTTTCATTAATAGGGACTAATATTATCGTTATCAAATTACCAAATCTTCATCTTTTCTACATCAAGCATGGGTTTCCTGTCCTCTTCTTTGGGAAGATTCATATAATCACCATAACGCATCTTTAAATGTGCGTCTATATTGCTAGGAGCAAAGAACCTATGCCCCTCAAATTCTACCTCTGTCAACGGAAATACATTATCTTCAATAAACCATTTACCCGGAGAAGTAGTAAACAAAGCGAGATAGTGTTTTTTACTAAACACTGTCAGTTTTTTTGTAAGCCAAACACCAAGTAATGCAAACGGATGAATAGCATATGCACAAATTTTATAAATTAGTCTTTTCAGAACTGAATTATATGCTACATTTCCATAATTATGTATTTCTCTATAGGATCTTCTAAAAAAATAATCTACAAATTCTTTCATTTGGGGAGACACGACCTTATCAACACGAAAAACATCCACACACATACCCTGTTCCTTTAATTTGACAAAATAAGGATAGTAGAAATAGGAATTTTTGTCTCTAACCCTGCCATAATAAAAAAAAGCATTAGAATCAATTTTCGAGTCTTGGAAAACAAATTGTTCTGGCAAATCATTTAGTAAGGCCTTTCGTAACCTTGTATAATCATCGCCCATAACACAAATATCCACATCGTCATCCCACGGGATAAAACCACCATGACGAACCGCACCGAGAAGGGTACCATAATCAATCCAATAAGGGATATTGTGCTTTCTGCAAATCTTATCCACCTCAACCAAAATGTCCAACATTCTTAGCTGAGCTTTTCGTAACATTGTCCCCTCACCGTTATATTTTGAAAAATCTTCTTCCATAATATAAATAATATTGAAATTATCAGCCAAAAGCTTTCGAAATCCCCCAAACATATACTTTTTCAATATTTGGGCAATTAACATCGTTTTGTTTTGCTAAATTATATATTGTCTTTAAACCAAATGGGAAATCCTCAGTAAAATAACGACTTTCAAAATCAGGTATCCAACCATTTTCAATCTGCTTCATTGGCGATAAAATGGTTGACAACGAAACAATACTTTTCAATTTTGCAGTCATTTCCTTTGCATTTCTTGACTCGTAGTGTTCCAACAGAGTTTCTATATGCTTTGTGCTTACATTTAGCTTTTTTAGTAATGAGAAAAATTCATTATCCATCTCTATTTCAAGTTGAGAAGCTTCCTCTGTCCACTCTTTGTAGAACAGACTGCATCGGTTAAATGGCTTGCCATTCCAATCTTTCCACATAGTATAGAGACGTCCTGTGTGCAAAATAGGATTACTGTTACTAAGTGTCACTTCATAAAAACTGTCAGCAAGTTCAGTTTCTTCGCCAAACAAATCTTCAACCTGATATCTGAAAGACTCTCTATCATCTATGTTTTCAACAGCCATTATTAGTTTGTCGCGATATCCCAACAAGTTGGCTTCTTTTCCATAATCCACAACTCTTGATACAAATGGAACACGCTGAAAGCTAAAAAGTTTGCTTTCTTTTGGAAAATGTTGATGACCGTAAATGAAGAATCCTGTATTTCCAACAACTGCTCCAATAATTGTTTTTTTCTGCAAATATGGCTTAATCTTTATTATTTCTTGTTCCACCATGAAAGCTGGCAGGCAAAAGAGAACCAAATCAGCATAGGGAATAACAGCTTTAGGATCAGATGTAATAACATTGAGCTTACCTATTATTTTATTACTATCAGGCAGGTTTACTACATACTCATGATTCCATTTTTCAGGGTGATTAGTCAGCATATCAACAATGACTCCAGGTTTGTTGGATAACACTCCGGCACATGTATGTCCTAGTCCACCGCCGCCACAAATACTTATTCTCATTATCTGCAATTTAAGTTGATTCGAAAATATTTTAAACTATCATTCAGTACATCAAAGAAATCCTCTATATCCTTCACATCGATAGAGCCCAAAGCACAAAGGCGAAATGTGTTAGTAGTGGAAATCTTGCCAGGATATATGGTAAACCCACGATCATAACAATAGTCATGAACTTTCTCGAAGCTCCAGTTAGGGTCATCAGGGTATTTCACAGAAACCACAAGGCCTGACTCGATCTTTGGGTCAATCACAGTTTCAAGGCCAAGTTCCTTCACACCCTTACGAATAGCTTCATACACTCTATGGTGACGTGTAAACTTAGCCTCCTCACCTACCTCAAAGTACTCCTTTAAAGCCTGAATAGCTGCATAGATGGTTTGAACAGGAGGTGTGAAGTGCATCTCACCTGTTTTTTCGAAGCACTCATACTGCATATAGAGGTTGCAATAATACGAACGAGTGGGATAGTTCTTGGATGCTTCAATAATACTTCTGCGGCCAATCACAAACGATAGTCCAGACATGGCCATCAAACCCTTCTGTGCAGAAGCCATACAGAAATCCACATTGTCCTTAACTATGTCGAAAGGAATCATGCCAAGGCTGGACGTTGTGTCGCTAATCATAATAGCGCCATACTTATGAGCCAAAGCTCCAATCTCTCGAATAGGATTCAAGACACCCGTACCTGTCTCATGATGGCAGCAATAAACAACAGCCACATCAGGATTCTCTTTTAAAGTCTTCTCAACATCTGCCAGATTGGGCTGTTCAAACACACTACTCTTGAGATCAATGTGAGGAATATGATACATCTGGCAAACCTCAACGGCACGGAAGTTATAGGCGCCATTGTTTACCACCAAAATCTTCTTTCCCTCTGGTACAAGAGAGTTTATGCAAATGTCAATATTGATGGTGCCTGATCCGCAAAAGAGCACAGACGTGTATTCGGGTTCGGGAGCATGTGCCATTTTGCACAAATCACTTCGTAGGCCTTTCATTAAACCTGCAAACTCTTTCTCACGGGGACAAATATCTGGAACAACCTGGGCCAACTTAACGGTATTTGTTGTTGTTGCAGGTCCCGGATTTAACAATACGTTTCGTTTTATATTCATTGTTTTATCTATTTCAAATGAGGTAATACGTTCTTTTCTGCGAAAGCAAGGTCTTCCGGGTCATCTATTTCATACCAATAGAGGCCTGCTTCGTTCAACACATACACATCAGAGCCCCTCTGAGCCATTGAAAGAAGTTCGTACTCATAGCCAAGCTTAGGCTTTTCATCCACCTTCTTGGCATAGTCGGCACACATATCCTTATAGAAGGTATTTGAGAGTTTATGAATACCAACTAACTCACCTTTGGCATCCAACTGTTCTTTGTCTGTGGAGCACATAGTCAACTGGTGGTTGTCATCATACTCCACATAATACTGATCTTGGAACTTTGTTACAGGTGTGATAAGCATGATGGTCGGATGCTCGTTCTCCAACAAAGCCGTTATTGCCTTATGCTCAAACACAAGGTCGGACTCCAAAAGCAGGAAATCATCATCACCTACCACTTCCCGACAGTTGTACAAAGTGTACATACTATTGGTTTCAGCATATCGCGGAGAGAATACACATTCTATCTGGGGATATGTTTTGGCCAACTCTTCAAACTTCTCTTTCAGATAACCCGTTCCAATGATAATTCTTGTGATTCCACAATCAATTAGCGTTTTAACACTACGCTCAATCATGGAAACACCATCACACTCAATGAAGCCCTTAGGGATTCGCTCAGTATATTGGCCAAAACGGCTACCCAGCCCTGCGGCCATGATGACTGCTGTTTTGTACATATCGTTTACTTCTTTAGGAACTCCATCAAAGCTTCTTTGTTTTGAATTGGTGTAGTGGTTGGCCGACCGAGGTCTTTGCGGTTGCCTTTCTTAACCTTGACTTCGAGAAGCATTGGGCCTTCAACCATGGTCATGGACTTCAATGCATTGAGTAGGTCATTTTTGTTGTCAACACTGAAGACATTGGTATAGTGAACAGCCTTGGCGATGGCAGGCAGATCTATCTTCAAACCCACAGTAGGTTGCCCACCCACGCTGTCATGTGCACCATTGTTGAACACTACGTGAACATAGTTTTTGGGAGCTTTGTTGGCCACAATAGCCATAGATCCCATGTGCATAATAGCGGCACCGTCACCATCAAAGCACCAAACCTTACGTTCTGGTTTTGCCATTGCAATACCCAGTGCAATCTGAGAGGCATGTCCCATGCTTCCTACGGTAAGGAAGTCGCGTTCGTGTCCTTGATTCATGGCAGCACGATACTCAAAGAGCTCACGGCTGATCATACCTGTGGTACTGACAATGCAATCCTTCTCACCCAAGGCAGCAGCCACGGTTTGAATGGCCTCTTCACGGCTCATCGTGAGGTCGTTCACCTCAACGTCTTGAAGCTTGTATTCATCAAAGGTGTCCTTCTCAATAACCAAAGCAAACATATCCTTGTTCTGAAGGGCTTTCAAAGCTTTGGCAATCTGCTTTTCAGCCTTATCCTCTTCTTTGGCCAGCACCTCATAGTTGATACCCATCACGTTCAAAAGGCCGGTGGTTACCTTGCCTTGCTTCACATGCTGAGGTTCGTCATGCACACCCGGCCGACCACGCCAGCCAACAAGCAGTAACACGGGGATGTTATACACTTCCTGGTCGGTCAGCGAAGCAATGGGGTTGATAATGTTGCCCTCACCACTGTTCTGCATATACACGCAAGCGGGCTGTCCAGTAGCCAAATAGTGACCGGCAGCCAATCCCACAGCGGCACCTTCATTGGCAGTAATGATGTTATGTTGCGAATCGAAGTGGTCTGTGATGTAGGCACAAATGTTCTTCAACAAACTGTCGGGTACGCCAGCAAAACAATCAATACCGTTCTCTCTTAGTTTTTCTATGAAAAAAGCAGGAGATATCATCGTATTACTTTTTGGTGCCAGGAATAAGATTTAAAATTTGCTTGATAGGCATACAGTACTGATCTGATGCTTCAAGACTGCGGCTGTTTGCAAGAATAGTTTCCGCACATTTTACCATGGCGGGATAGGCACTGCGAAGCATGTGGTTGGCATAGATGACAAGATTGATGCCCCACTCAGCCAATTCTTCTTCAGTGAATTGGTTATAGGTTGTAGGTACGGCCACAATAGGCGTATGGATATTTTTCTCACGGAAGCGCTGGCAGAATTCTTTGATATCCATGCCATCCTTGTTTTTGCTGTGAATCATAACGCCATCGGCACCAGCAGCCACGTAGGCAAAAGCACGCTCTAACGCATCCTCTACCGGTTTGCCGGCAATAAGACTTTCGATGCGTGCGATAACCATGAAGTCTTCGGTAATTTGGGCATTCTTGCCAGCCTTTATCTTGGTGCAAAATCCTTCGATAGTATCTTGTGTTTGCACAGCATCAGTACCGAACAAAGAGTTTTGCTTAAGACCTACTTTATCTTCGATAATTACAGCCGAGATACCAAGACGTTCCAATGTTCGTACTGTAAAAACAAAATGCTCTACTTTGCCACCAGTGTCGCCATCGAAGATAACAGGCTTTGTTGTCACTTCCAATGTGTCGTTTAAATCATGGAGACGTGTGGTGAGGTCAACGGCCTCAATATCGGGTTTTCCCTTACTGGTACTGTCTGTCAGCGAAGAAGCCCACATGCCGTCAAACTCACGATGCTGTCCATTCACTTCTACAGCAGTATGCTCTGCAATAAGACCGGTCAGACCGTTATGGGATTCAAGTATGCGAACAACAGGCTTAGCAGTTATTAGGCGACGCAAAGAAGCGAGTCTTGCCTGCGGCGTCACTCCCAATGAATCAATGGTTTCCTTGAGTCCCGATGCTGAAATCCCTTTAGTATAAGGAATCTCTATTACTTTTCCACCAAGTGATTCCATCACTTTAAAAACCTCATCGCGCAAATACTTACTGGTACCTTCTTTCCAATCATCACCATGGATAATGAAGTCCGGTTTGTATTTAACAAGATTTGGCACATAACTCCAATCGTCTTGAGGGACAACACAGCTAACTCCTTTAATGTTTTCAATAACATTTTTTCTCTGTTCGTATGAGAGATAAGGCAAACGCTTGTGCGTTGCTATAGCTTTGTCCGTAAATAATCCAATCATCACGTCACCATATTTGGCACCTTCATTGATGATGTTGATCAACCCAGGATGCATAATATCGCCTATCATACCGAGATAAACCGTTTTTTTCTTTTCCATAGAATCGTTTTTTTTATGCGCTAAGAAATTTATCCATACTTCTTTTCGCACTATTAATTATTTCCGTTTTTATTAACTTATATCAAGGCCAGTAGCCAAAAGAATATACGCGGCAAAGATACAAATATTTCTCGCTCACCGCACCTTACTTAAAAGCAGCTTTTGCCAAGATTTTGCTTGTTTCCCCTTTTTACCCCAATTACGTATCACCATTCTCGGTCTCTTTGAGGCTTCGGAGATGCTAGCGCGCGGTGGACTTTGCCCTTGCGGGGTGGAGGTTCCGCCGCCTTGCGGCGGCGGAATGGTGTTGTCCCTGCTATTTCAACAACGCCAGAATGGTTTCAGGTGTAGCAGTCATTTCAGTAACGGCACAGAGACCTGCACCCATGTCCTTTAGGCTGGCACCGAGGAAATGGACTTTATCGTCGATGATGAGGAATCGGTCGTGGTTGCGGTGGGGAAGTTGGACGAACTCAATAGCTGGATACTGTTCGTTGTGCTTCTTCAAGTCGGTGAGGAACTGCTCGCTGTAGCGGGTGTGGATGGTGGCCGAAACTCCTTCGGCACGCTTGGTGAACAGGGAAAGCACGCGATCGTCAACGAAATTGTCGATGAGAATGATTCGGCTTCTGGCGCTGCGAACCAAGTCGGAAACGTAGGACCATGCGTCCCATACACAACCTGTGGGGAAGATTTGCTCGGGGAGCATCTTAGGGGAGTTTTGTTCCATTTTGTCGAGAATGGCATCAATCTTGTCGTCAGTCTCTTGTTGGTGGTGCTCGATGTTGACAATGCGTTCGACTATCTGTATGCTTTGGTTCATGATTTGGGGCATCGCTGTGAAGGCGCGCATGATGCGTATATTGACACCAATTGCCGTTTCCGACCTTAAAACACTGCTTAGCATTGCTATGCCGTTTCTGGTAAAAGCATACGGGAGATAACGAGCACCGCCTCTTCCGTTTGAGGTCGCAAATTGCGACCTCAAACGATTATATTCTTCACGTGTTAATTTGAACATGAAATCTTCAGGAAACCTTTCGATGTTTCTATTAACTTGCTCTTTAAGTCTCTTGTTCTTAACGTTGTATAGTATTGCAAGGTCACTATCAAGGAGAATGGGCTGTCCCCTTACTACCTGTATCATTGCAGCTATGTCTATGTTTTCAACGTGGTCGCAATTTGCGACCACCTCCGTGAACTGGTCGCAATTTGCGACCGGTTCAATCGCCTGTTGTTCTTTCTTGTCCTTTTTCTTTGCCATAAGGTGTGAATTCCGCCCGCAAATATAACACATATATCCCCTCCTGTCAAGGGTTTCCTTTATTTTCCGCATCTCGCTGACTTTCAATAAAATGCATATTATAAATTTACAATTCGTTTTTGAATTGTTAATTTTTTAAGGCGGTTTTTCGGAGAAAAATGAGGCGTGATGTGTCGCAATGTGGGGTTCATCCCCGCACAAACCACTGTCTCCGCTGTTCAATGATGCGCTTGTAGCTGCGTTTCATTTTGTCGTTCAGGAAACTGCGGTCGATAAGCGCGTAAGATTCGGGAGGGATTTCCATAAAGAGGTCCAGTGTTTTTCCAGCTCTTTTCTCTGGCAACCCAATGCGCTGCGCGAAACGCTCAAAATCCAAACGGCACAAATGACCTGTTTTAACGAATACATCGCTGGGCTCAATGTCGGACGCAAGACCGCCTTTTAATGCCAAATCGCTGCTCTCGAGATGGATGCGGGTGTTAACGAGGTCGTATGCCGGGGACATCGCGTATTCACCGTTGCGGTTGATGAGCGAAAAGTTTTTCAAATGGGCATCTTCGTTGGCGTATAAATAGTTGAACAGCACTAACTTGAAAAAACGCTCCACCTCAATCATCCAGGCCGGCACGAACCTTCGGATGGCATCCGCCATCATGGCATAATGGCCATCGTATTTGAAATTGCTGTCACCGCCCTGCTCGGTGATTCCAAGAATGGAGGCGAAATCCTCCATCGGGAATTTCGTGCTGTCGGGCTTCACATCAAAACGCCGGGTGATGTAAACCGGTTGTCCTTTAGGCGTGAAACACAACGCGTTAGCTGCCGCCGATATGCCGTAAACCTGAGCGGCGATATGCATGGTCAGATGCTCGTTGGCGGGTATCTGCTTGCGCGTGGAAAGGCTATAGTTAAGCGGAGCAGGCTTCAAAATGTGGGTGGCCTGCTCTCCTGGGTGCGACAATCGGATGCGCCCCTTCTCCACAACGGCCGAGTATTTCTCCTGGGCGCCGGAAATGGAGATGTTGTTCATGTTTTCCCGCGCTGTCGGCGTCTCAAAATCCTTTTCAAGGTCAAAATCAAGGATGGGAGACACCGACTTGCCGTCAAACAGAGACTTTCGGGCTGCAGGACAGTAGGTGTCGAATCCCGGCTGAAGAGTGGCTGGACAAACCGTCAGTGTTTTCATCTGCTACTCCTTTCGTAATGTGACATTTCCGATGCAATCCATTCCGCAAATCATCTGCAGCATTCCAAAAAAGTCCTGCTCATCCACTTTGTGGACCGTACACATCGCTTTGCGATTTGCCCCTTCTGGCAACAGATTGGTGAAGAAGGGGAAGATGCGGTCGGAGCGGTATGCTTCTCTGCGTTTGGGCAAAGTCAACGATACAGGTGATGTCTGCGCGTCCGCCAAATAATCCGTATCGTAGGCAAACTCGTAATCGCCGACGTTCCATTCTGTTAACAGACCAGCGTATCTATTGTCGACATAAACTTCCACTTTTCTCATTGCTCGTTCGATTTATCTTCGGTTAACCAAGTGTTTCTGACTTGGAGCGTCATTTCCAGACCTAAGACCTCCAGCAGTTTTTGCAATGTCTGCAAGGACGGTTTCCCCTTTCCACGCTCAATGTCTTTGACCGTTGCGATGCCCACTCCGGCAAGCTCGGCCAAATCCTGCTGCGAAATGCCCAGTCTCATTCTTCGTTTTTTTATATCTGTCGCGATGTCCATAGCATTTAAAAGTATGATTTATTATACTTTCGCGGCAAAAATACAAAAAATATTAATGCAGATGTTTGAAAAGTATGATTTATTGTACTTTCTTTATAGCCCCCTGAACTCAATCATCCCTTGCACTCGCTTCGTGGAAACCTCCCCACTCCTAGCAAACTCCGCCCAAATGCGGCGCAGGGGTTTGCCGTGTTCGAGGAAAGTACGTTCCGGAAGACCCTGCGCCATCAGGGTGCCTTCGATGCCTTTGCCGCCGAACAACAAAGCCAACTCGGTGATGTGACCGGCACCGATCACATGCTGGTCTTTGCGCCAGAAATAGGAGTAAAGGTGCACTTTTCCTCCACAATCTGCATAAAGTTGCGCGAACTTCCGGGTGGGCCCCGTGAAAATGGCCATGGTCTTTTTCTTTAGGACAAGCTCTATTATCCAGCGCGTCAGGATATTACGATCTAATGCGCTCGCCAATTTGTTGCCACTGATATAGGAGGCCGTTTCACGCGCGTTGGTTCCGATGATGATGTCGTGTTTCGGGGCGACCTCGCGCAGCCGCTTCTCCTCGTCTTCTTTTGCAGGCAACGGATACACGCCCGCATGAGGCGCAAAAATCATGTGTTTGGCCAATCCTTTTTCCGTAACATGGCTCGTGATGGCTTGTTGGGCCTCCAGAATCCGCTCCACCGGTGCATCCAAAGGCAGCTCGTTCAGCTCGTCCAATATCCTGCGCTCCATCTCCCCGCGGTTCTCCCACGTGCCAATCGGGTCGCTCTGGATGATGGCGCGACGGTAAAGGTCGTCGGTGCCCTCCGAAAGCATGATGCAACGCACCAAGTCCCCTCCGGCCGATTCCCCGAAGATGGTGATGTTGGTCGGATCGCCGCCGAAAGCCGCGATGTTGGCCTTCACCCACCGCAAACCCTCAATGGCGTCCAAGAGCCCATTGTTGGCGAAACAGCCTTCGCGGTTCTTCACGAAACCCAACAGAGAGAGACGGTAGTTGATCCCGACCACAATGACCCCGTTCTCTCTTGCCAACGGGGAACGATCGTAAAAAGGATTGTCGCAACCGCCATTTCGATAGGAACCTCCATAAAACCAAACCATTACGGGCAACCGACTTTCAGATGCCGCACCCTCAGGAAGCGTGATGGAAAGATATTGGCAGCTCTCCTCCTGCGGCAGGTTTTCGTAGTGTATCCCCGTGAGCGTCAGCTCAATCGTGGAACATAGCTGCACAGGATAGGGCGCGGACATAGCACAGTCGTGTTCTGCACCTTCGTATGTAAACGGCACAGGGGCACAATATCGCTCAGAAGTGGCATAGCGAATGCCGAGAAACTGCTGACACTCATCCGCCACAAATCCTTTGAATGTGCCGGATGGCGCTTGGACGGTAGGAATGGATTGAGATTGCATATAATGATATTTGGGCTTTTCGAATCGCAAAAAACAATATTCTATCTTTGTAACTTAAGAATCATCTCCGCAAAATCAAAATCTTCCGGATTATCGATATCCACGCCCTCAATTCTGTCTGTCACCGCCATATAGGGTCGGAATCCTATTCTTTGCTTATGCTTGAGCCAGAGTTCCCGACTAAACATATAAAATGCACTGGTTTCAACATAAACAGGCTCTATGTCCTGGGTGCGAGGCACGTGCTGCAAGGAATAGTTAAGCGGCCGGTTTTCATACCAAGTAAACGTCTGAATCTTTTCCACAGAAAAAGCCGAATCATACGATCCGTCGAGAATCTGGCGAATGGCTTTCGAAAAGGTTTCCGCCTTCACAAAAGGAGAGGTCGTATGCGCAAGAATATATAGATCTGCCTCTACCTGATTCACAAAAGCATCATATATCTGCTCACCCAACACAAAATCCTCATCTAAAGCGGTGTTCCTTTTGAGAAATTTCACCTGTTTTGGCAGGTGGTCAACAATGCTTTCCGAACTGCAATAAGCATATATCTCATGAATTTCTGGCACCTGCACTAACGTGTCGAAAACATACCGAAGCAGCGGCTTTTCTCCTAACATTTTAAGATTTTTGCCTACAACCCTTTTGCTGTTCAATCTTATCGGGGAAAATGCTATTATCTTCATATCCTTGCGCCAGAATTATATACAACTGAGACTATCGATAATGCCTTGGAGCTCATTATTTTCATCCACAACCAAAAGCGTATGGATATTATATTGCTGAAACATCCGCTCGGCTTCGGACAGTTTGGCTGTCTGAAGGATGGACTTCGGCTCGGTACTCATAATGTCTTTCGCCTTCAGGCTGAAAAACACCTGCTGGTGATGTTGCATGGCACGTCTCACATCCCCATCGGTGATCACGCCAAGTATCTTCGAATCGTCTAAAACAACGGCTATTCCCAACCGGGCCTTGCTTATTTGGATGATGACTTCCGATACTTTATCATCCTCCCGGATAATCGGAATGTTGTCGGCATGCATCAAATCTTTCACTTGCAGCAGCAGTTTACGTCCCAAACTGCCTCCCGGATGATACTTGGCAAAATCCGCCGGCTTGAATCCGCGTTTGTTGATCAAGGCACAAGCGATAGCATCCCCCATGGCCAAAGTCGCCGTGGTGGAAGAGGTGGGCGCCAGATTCAACGGACAGGCTTCCCGTTTAACCGCTATGTTCAGATGACAAGTGGAATATTTGGCTAACAAGGAGTTAGGGTTACCCGACATACCGATAATAGGTATCTTCCTATCGATAAGCAACGGAAGGAAACGCAACAATTCATCCGTATGTCCCGAATAGGAGATGGCCATCACTACATCGTTTTTAGAAATCATGCCGAGGTCACCGTGGTAGGCGTCCAACGGATTGATGAAGAAAGACGGCGTGCCCGTGCTCGCCAAGGTGGCTGCAATCTTGGTTCCAATGTGCCCCGATTTTCCGACCCCGGTGATGATAAATTTCCCCGTACAGTTATAAATCAGGTCTATAGCTTGGTCAAAATCAGCGTTAAGCTGTGGAATCAAATCCAAAATGGCTTGCGCTTCATCTTGAAAACACTTGATGGCATCTTGCGTGGTTTTGGTCATATCAGCTGTGTTAGAATGGTTTCCAATTGATTTAGGTATAACTGGTTAGGGCCGTCGCTTTTGGCTGTTTCGGGATCGGGATGCACTTCGAAAAAGTAACCCGTCGCACCGAACGCCTTTGCTGCCAAAGCCATGGGGAAGACAAACGCCCTGTCCCCGCCTGTCGTGCCGTTCGCGGCCCCGGGACGTTGGACAGAATGCGTACAATCCATGATGACGGTAGGGGTGAACTCTTTCATGTCGGCAATATTTCTGAAATCTACCGCCAAGTTATTATAACCATACATGTTTCCCCTTTCCGTCAGCCAAACCTTTTCATTGCCCGACTGCAACACCTTCTCTACAGGGTATTGCATATCCTTACCCGAAAGAAATTGGGCCTTTTTGATGTTGACGGTTTTGTTGGTTTTGGCAGCTGCCACCAACAGGTCTGTCTGCCTGCAGAGAAATGCGGGGATTTGTATCACATCCACAACTTCCCCCACAGGTTCCGCCTGATAGGATTCATGAATATCGGTCGTAATTTTCAGACCATATTTTGTTTTGATATCGAAGAGCATCTCCAGCCCTTTGTCGAGTCCAGGTCCTCTGAAAGAAGAAATCGAGGTCCTATTGGCTTTGTCAAAGGAGGATTTGAAGATGATGTCAATGTTGTATTTTTGATTCAATCGCAACAATTCAGCGGCAACAATCTCCAACTGCTCCTGAGATTCTATCACGCAGGGACCTGCTATTATGACGGGTGTTGGCTTAACCATTTTCAGCAATTTACTTCCCAATAATCGCCGCCAGTTCATCCACGCCCTTCGGCAAATGCGGTCCCAACACGCGGTGGCCGGTTTCCGTAATCAGCAGGTCGTCCTCGATACGGATGCCGCCGAAGTCGCGGTATTTTTCGACCACATCGTAGTTGATGAAGTCGGCGAACTTGTTCTCTTTCTTCCAGATGTCGATCAAATGAGGGATGAAATAGATGCCCGGCTCAATGGAGACCACAAAGCCCGGTTTCAACTCGCGGGCCATACGCAACGATGCCCATCCGAAGATGTTGCTCGGACGCACAGTATCGTCATAGCCAACGTAAATTTGTCCCAAACCTTCCATGTCGTGCACATCGAGACCGATTTGGTGACCCAGGCCGTGCACCATGAACAGCGCGTGAGCACCCAACTCCACAGCCTCTTTCACGTCGCCCTTCATCAATCCTAAATCTTTGAGACCTTGAGCGATAACCTCGCAGGAGAGACGGTGCAGCTCTTTGTTGTACATACCCGGATGCGCGGCATCGATAGCATCCATGTTGGCTTTCAGCACGATTTCGTAGATTTCCTGCTGTTTTTGGGTGAACTTACCACCAACAGGCATAGTACGCGTATAGTCGGAACAGTAGTTCATCAGTCCTTCTGCTCCGGCGTCCATCAGCAGCATGTTGCCGTTTTGAAGGATGCCGTTGTGTAGGTGATTGTGCAGCGTTTCACCGTGTTGAGACAGAATCACAGGGAAAGAGATGCCGTTGCCAAACGACAAAGCGATGCCCTCAGCTAATCCTGCCAGTTCGCGCTCGGATTCGCCTGCCACCGCACGACGCATCACAGCAGTATGCATCTTCACACCGATTTCGCAAGCCTTGTCCATCTCGTCGATTTCGCACTGCTCTTTAGCGGAGCGCAGATTCACAATGCCCTTGATGAGCTCCACAGAAGCGTGCTCGCGAATGTGGTTGACATCAATGCCAGTGAGGTTGGCGAGCAAAATCTGGTTGTCGCCACGGTAAGGCGGCACAAAGTGGACCTTGCGGCCCTGTTGCTGCGCCTGTTGGATGAAGTCGGCAAGCTGCCCGAACGGACGGGTTTCGGTCACGCCCACCTTCTCTGCCAATGAAGCAATCGTCGGCTGGTCGCCCATCCAGATAATGTCATCGATGGTGAAGTCGTTACCGAAAATGACCGACTGGTGCGCGTCAAAGTCAATGACGGCGGCAATGTCGGCGATGGAAAGTCCGAAAAAGTAAAGGAAATCGCTGTCCTGACGGAAGTTATAGGTATTGTCGGGATAGTTCATCGGAGCCTCGTGGTTACCGAGGAACACAGCAATACCGCCATTCACGGCGTTCATCAATTTCTCTCTTCTGTTTTTGTAAACTTGGGGTTCAAATAAGGGGTTCATATCTTTTGGTATTTATTTTTTGTTCGAAAATTTGAGACGGCAAAGGTACATTTTTTGTTTATTGTAGAGACGATGTGCACATCGTCTCTACAGGTTAATGATTCCGAATGTAATTGATTGCGGCATCGAGTTGCGGTTTGAAGTCGCCGTTGTAGTCTTTGCGGAGCACAATCTCATCGGGGGTGTGACCGATGCCTTCCCAGACTTTGCCACTGATTTGCGCTTCGAAAGAGGAGGTGTAAACATAGTGTCCTTCTGACATATTGCTATTTCCAAATGGACCGCCGTAGTGAAGGTCAATACATTCTGAGGGCTGCAGAGGGCCAGTGCCGCCGTGCGTACGTTCGCCAATGGTGTGTGCCGTGGGTAGCACCGCCTTGATGGTCATCGGCTCTATCTCGCCCATACTCACCGAGTTAATATCGCAAATGATTACGTATGGTATGTTTTCGGCAGTAATATCGCGGTGATATTTTTGATTCGGGTAAATATAATAAGGTATCCATGCTGAGTGCTCCAAACGGCCCGGACCCTCTTTATAACGGGTTTTCATGATCTCAGCCCGCTCGTTGAGGTAATTGCCAATAAGGTAATCTAAATCGTCCTGATAGCCGCCACGGTTGCAACGGTTGTCGAGGATGATGCCAACGAGTTGATTGCGCGGAGTTTCCGCGATAGCCCGAAAATAGTGGTCAAGCAGTTGCGCCGTTTCGCCATTTTGAAGCATTATAGGTGTGATGGCAGCGGAAGATTGCCATAAATACGGGATTTTCTGACCATTAGACAGCTTGAAAAGGATATAATGATAGGTGACGTACATTCCCAATTCCGGGGCGTATCCCACACTTGTTTCGTGTGTCTCCACCGTGTATTGTGACTCAATGTTTTCAAGAAATGCTTGAATACCAGTTTTTTCATCCGAAGCCGATTCGAAATAGTAATCACGGGTGGGAATTTCTAAGGAATATGGACTGATACTTATGATAGAGGTTAGGTCGTCAGGAGCTGGATGGAGATTCTTCACTTTAAAAGCCATGTGGTGATCAATCATGCCACCCACGATTTTGGTGTAAAGCTGTTCCAACTCCTCCGTTTGCACGTAGCCAGCCTCCTCGTACTTTTTATCAAGCTCTTGGAAAGCAGGAAAATAACGATCATACGTCGCGTCCCAATCCGTGGTATCCACATCCCAGAAGACATAGCCTGTGCTAAGGACTTTCCAAAGGTAATCGAACTGTTCGGTGTAAGTGCTGTAAGCCAGTTTTCCGTTCTCGCCGATGTAGGGCATGTAGTCGGCCTCTTTACGACAAGAGGTGCATACTACGATTAATATTGCTGCTATTGTGATGATTTTTTTCATAATGATTCGATTGTTTGATTTGTGACGTGTGACGTATGACGTATGACGTGTGATGTGTGATGTGTGACGTGTGACGTGTGACGTATGACGTATGACGTGTGATGTCATATATCGTATTATCAATCATACGTCTTACGTCTTAAGTCATACGTCATACGTCTAAAATTGATAAGTGGCTCCGAAAGTGATGGACAACGTATTGAGGTACCGTGGGTCGCGCAGGTTCGGAGAGCTGCGGTGGTGACTGACGAGGTCATAGTAGTAGAGTGCGTCGAGGTTGATGCCCCAATGTTCGTCCAGTTTGTAACTTATCCCGATACCGCCGATGAGACCCGCGCAAAAGCGGACATCCTCATTCGTGAATTCGCGCACTTCGTTGAAGTCATCAAAAAAGACATAATAATCTGTCATCCAATAGGTTTTGCCTACTCTGCGTTCGCGAAGCCAGTAGCCCATATAACCACCAGCGTATGCGTGTCCGCGCAGATTTTCGCCACCAAAGGAAAAATCGGCCATGATGGGCAGCATCAGGTAATAGTTGTGATGGTTGGTAAAAACCGGATCCAAGTAGTTAAGATTCCGGTCCATACGATGCGAGCGGCGCATAAAGCTGAGATCGGCGCGAAGCGCAAACCAGTCAGTAAAACCATAACGCGCTTGAATGCCGGCATCATAACCGCTGTATCCGGAATAAGATTCGTCAGTACGTCCCGCATTGGACCGCGTGATGGTAGTGTAGTCCCATCCGCCCTTGATCCCCACAGACCATTGAGCATCCGCCACAAGCACACTACAGCAGAAGGCCATCGCAACGCTCAATTTCAATATGAGATTTCTATTCATAATGATAGGGTTTTATTCCAAGAATGAGACGGCAAAGGTACAATTTTTTAGGGAACAGGCAATAGGTAGGGACGTATCGCATACGTCCACAAAAAAAGGCGCCACCGTTGCGGGTGTCGCCTTGGGAAAAGAGAGTCGCCATCTGATGACGGCTCTAAAAAATCACATTATTGGATTTCGATAGCGCGGGCGGATTTGACTTCCTCTTTGGTCAGTTTCGGAAGGGTAACGGTGAGGATGCCGTGCTCCACTTTGGCTGAAATGTTCTCTTTATCAACATCTTCGGGCAGCGTGTAGCTCTGTTCGTAGTTGGTGTAGGAGAACTCGCGGCGTATGTAGTGGTGCTTTTTCTCTTCTTCCTTGTGTTCCATCTTGTTCTCGATGGCGATGTTCAGATTGCCATCGTCGTTGATGTTCACGCGGCAGAATTCTTTTTTGATGCCCGGCGCAGCCACTTCCATGGTGTAGGCCTTTTCATCTTCCTTCACATTGACTGCCGGTGCGGTGGTATTGGCACGAGGCATTATGTCGTTGTTAAGGAATTCTTCGAACATTGTAGGAAACCAACTGTTTTTAAACATTACTGGTAACATAATAAACCTCCATTTTTTTAATTGTTAGACATTTCATTTTTTATTGCCGCCTCCGCTTTCGCCTCAGCGACACTTCCTATAATGCAACCCGCGTGCCAACACCCAAAATGGACATTTTGTCACTGACAATGCGACAATCTGTCCACTAAGCCCAGAAAACAGCTAACAGCCTAAAACGAAAAAGAGACCCATCTCTTGACAGGTCTCTTTATATATAATATGGTATAAGATCCGATTATTGCGTCACTCTTTCGAGCCACTTCACCATGCCGAGCATGACGGCCATGGAGACGAAGCAAACGGCTGCGAAGACTGCCCAGCAGTATTTGATCGGCCATGCGTTGTACATCACAGGTCCGAGCCAAATCATCAGGTTACCGATGGCGGTAGCACCGAGCCACAAGCCCTGACACAAGCCCACCATGTGGCGAGGAGCCACCTTGGAGACGAATGACAGACCCAGCGGAGAGATGAACAACTCAGCAACAGTCAGCAGGAAGTAGGTCACGAGCAACACCCAAGGAGCGGCTTTGGCAAGACCTGCAGCAGCCATTTGAGCGGCATCCATCAAACGGAATTCTTCGCCAGAAGGATAATTCTTGGCGATGGAGAAAATCATCAGGAAGAGATACGCACTACCGGCAATAGCCATACCCAAGGCAATCTTGCGCGGAGTGGACATCGTAACTTTCTTGTTGAAGATGATCATCAGCGGAGTGAGGACAATGACGAAATAGGGGTTCAAAGCCTGCCAGATTTCAGGAGCAATAGCATCTGTTTTGACGAAGTCGCGGGCGAACACAGACAAAGATTGACCGTTCTGGTGGAAAGAGAACCAGAAGAAGATAGCGATACCCAGCACTGCGAACAAAGCATACAGACGTTGTTTGATTTCCTTAGCCATAGCTTGTTTCTCTTCAGCGGTGTATTCAACCACTTGAGCCTGCTCTTTTTTAGCCGGTTGCGGGAATTTATACTTGTTAACCAAGAAGATGGTCAACGAAATAGCCATTGCAATGACAGACGCGATGAAGGAGAAATGCACGCCTTGGTTGAAGACGGTGATGTAGTCAGAACAGAATGCAGCGGTGTCAGTGAAGTTGTAACCGGGTTGCAGCACAGCAGCCATAGTCTCGGTAAACTTCTGGGTCTCCTGACCATTCGCGAGGAATTGGTGACAAAGACCTGACATATCGGCGTTATAGACAAGATGATGCGCTTTCAGCCACCACTCACGCAAGAACGGAGCGATGAACGGAGCAAAGAAACCGCCGATGTTGATGAAGACGTAGAAAATCTGGAAACCGGAGTCACGACGTTTCTTGGCCTCTTCGAGAGCCTCGGGGCCCTTCTTCGCGGCCTCTTCCTCGAACTCGTCGTACAGTTTGCCGACGATAGCCTGCAAGTTGCCCTTGAACAGACCGTTACCGAAGGCGATGAACAACAGCGCCATACAGGTGATGGTCAGGATAGTGGCCCAGCCCGGACCGCTGTCCAAGATAGCACCGTCAGCGGTTTTGCTGAACAACGGGATAGCCATGACCACATAGCCAATGGCCATGATGATGAGACCCCATTGGATGGTCTTGTTGTAGTTTTGCGTTCTGTCGGCGATGATACCGCCCACCAAACTCAAAACGTAGATTCCGAAATAGAACACGGAATAGATGACGCCGGCAGTGCCATCAGGCAGACCGAACTTTGACACTAAGAAGAGAAGCAGCACGGCGTTCATGATGTAGTAGCCGAAGCGCTCACCCATGTTACTCAAAGCCGCGGCAATGAGGCCTTTCGGGTGGTTTTTAGCTTCCTTCACATAATAGATGATAAACGGCACAATGGTGAGTGCGCCGACAAGACAAATAATACCAGCTATACTCATATTTTATTGAATTTTAATTGTTTACAGATGTTGGTTGATCTTCGCCACCAGTTCCTCTTTCTTGATCACGCCGACGTGACGGTCCACGATTTCGCCGTTTTTCAGGAAGACCAGGGTAGGGATGTTCATAATGCCGAACTGCATGGCGATGTCGCCGTTCTCGTCAGTGTCGCATTTACCGACCACCGCCTTGCCTTCGAATTCAGCAGCGACCTCCTCCACGATAGGAGCGATGCTTCTGCAGGGGCCGCACCAAGTTGCCCAAAAGTCAATGACGACCAATTTGTCGCCTTTCACCAGGGTCTCAAAATTTTCGTTGTTAATTGCTAATGCCATAGTATTTGGATTTTAAAATTATTAAGCCGCAAAGATACATTTTTTTTAGACGTGTGACGTAAGACGCATGACGTGTGAAAAAACTATCAAAGTTCTTACGTCACACATCACACGTCTTACGTCTAAATTTTTTGTATATTTGCCACCGCTAAATTTATTAGAAGATGAAGCAGTTGAAAAGATTAATGACACTCTGTTTTTGTGCGGCTTTCATGCTGACCGGATGCACCCGATACGGCACCGCAGTTTCCACCATCGACTCCTTTAGTTACGCCAACAAACAGCTGACGGTCAAAGCCATCGTCACAGACAACGGCGGCTGCGACTACTACATGGAGCAAGGCTTTTGTTACAGCTTTTTCTGTCCGCCAAACCTCCAAGACATCTACACCACGCAGGTGAAAGTCAACGGCTATTCTGAAATCGACTCTTTCTCGGCCACTTTCACCCTGCCACTCGCGGACACTGCTTACTATGTATGCAGTTATGTGAAGAACAGCGCAGGACTTTCCTACAGCAATGCCGTGAGAGTCTCCACCAACCCCGCCGATTACCCTGTACCCGAAGAATAATTTTTAACCTAATAATATCATAATGAAAAAAATACTTGCCATTAACCCCGGAGCCACCTCCACCAAAGTTGCTATTTTCGACGGCAACGAACAAATATTCCTGAAGAACATCAAACATTCCACGGAAGAACTTTCCCAATTCGCCACGATTGCTGACCAATATGAGTTCCGCAAGAACATCATCACCTCCACATTGGAGGCGGAAGGCATCGATTTGCATGACATCTCCATCGTGATGGGTCGCGGCGGTCTCGTGAAACCCTTGAAATCAGGTGTTTACAGAGTCAATGACCTGATGTTGGAGCATCTGAAGATGGGTTATAGCGGTCAACACGCTTGCAACCTCGGCGGCCTTATTGCCGACAGTATCGCCAAATACATCGGTCTGGAATGCGCTTATATCGCTGACCCTGTGATGGTTGACGAGATGCACGAAATCGCGCGTATCTCCGGTCACCCGATGTTCGAGCGCCAGTCTATTTTCCACGCCCTCAACCACAAAGCCATCGGTCGTATGTATGCCAAGGATTGCGGTAAGAAATACGAAGACCTCAACCTCATCATCACCCACATGGGCGGCGGCGTGAGCGTGGGCGCGCACGAAAAGGGCAAAGTCATCGATGTGAACCAAGCTCTGGACGGCGAAGGTCCGTTCTCTCCCGAGCGTTCCGGTTCCCTGCCGATGAACCAATTCTTAAAAGCTTGTTTCAGTGGCAAATACACCCAACAAGACATGCAGAAGATGCTTGTTGGTCAGGGCGGTTATGTCGGCTACTTCGGCAGCAACGACGCCTACGCCGTGGAGAAAGCCGCTATCGCCGGCGATCCCAAGGCAGAACTCTTGGAAGAGGCTTTCGCATACCAAGTGGCCAAACAGATCGGTGAGAACGCCTGCGTACTGAAAGGCAAGGTGGACGCCATCATCCTCACCGGCGGCATCGCTTACGGCAAGCCGGTCGTCGCCCGCATTAAGAAATATGTGGAATGGATTGCTCCCGTGGCCGTCTATCCCGGCGAAGATGAAATGGCTGCTATGGCCTTGAATGCCAATATGATCCTGAACAAGGAAATCGAAATCCAAGAGTACAAATAATGCTCACTTTCGCGCTCTACAGCCGCGCCGGTTGCGGTTCCCAACCGCTGATCGATTCGGTCGTCCGTTTTATACAAACCCATGACGGCAAGGTGTATCTGCATCAGAATGCACCTTGCCAATATATTGGTTTAGAACGGTTTACAACGTATGAAGACCTTCAACAAATTGAAAATGTGGATTTTATGATTTCCGTGGGTGGAGACGGCTCCTTCATCGACGCCGCCAACCTCATCGGAGACCTGAACATCCCGCTGGTCGGCATCAACACGGGGCGCATCGGCTTTTTGTCAGCCATCAAAAAAGACAATTTCGAAGCATCCATACAGATGCTTTTCGACAAACAATATACACTGGAGTCGCGCTCGCTGCTCCACATCGAGGGCAGCGAGCCTTTACCGTTGGACACCCGGTTCGTGGTGAACGATGTGACCATTCGCGCCACCGACAACGACTCCATCAACGCCATCTCAGTGGAAGCCGGCGGCAAGCACATCAACACCTACTGGGCCGACGGACTGATTGTGGCCACCCCGACGGGTTCTACAGCCTACTCCATGAGCTGCGGCGGACCGATTTTGCACCCGCAGACCGACGTGGTGGTGCTCACCCCCATCGCCTCCCACTCCCTTAGCGTGCGACCGTTGGTCATCCCCGCCGCCCAAACCTTGGAAATATCTGTCAACGGACGCGGTGGAAAATACTCGCTTTGTGTTGACACACAACGAATTATTCTCAATGACAGCGTCACCCTCCGCATCTCCAAGGAAAGTTTCACCATCAAAACAGTCCTCTTCGACAACACCGATTTTTTCTCCACCATCCGTGAAAAACTGCTGTGGGGATTGGACAAACGCAACGATTAATCGCCCCCAAAAAGCGCGTTGATATTTCAACAATTTTGTGTTTATTTTTTTATCTGATTATGGGTTTTTAAAACCTGTAATAATATTAATTTTGTCAGATTAAAAGTAATTGTGCAAAATTGTATGAAATACGCTAAGCCGATAGTCCGTATTTTGCTGAGTATCACATTGATAGTGGTATTCATTTTGGCATGTATCCACATGCCGAGGCAGCGGTGTGAGCGTATCTCTGCAGTGGCACACACAGAGAACGAAAGTATCACGCTAGGCCAAGCGGACGTGGAGGCGATGCTCGCGGCGGCCAACATCGAGGTGGTGGGCAAGGCCATGAAGGAGATCGACCTCGGCGAAATCACCACGCTGCTGAAAGCCAACCCCTACATCGCAACCGTGAACTTCATCCACTTCGCCGGCAAAAAACTGGTGATTGACTACACCCTACGCAACATCGTGCTCCACGTATTCACCCCCAACGGCGGGCACTACCTGGTGGACGATGACGGAATGGTGGTCCCCTTCACCGCCAAAATGAAAGACTACCTGATGATTGTCAACGGAAACGTATCCGACAACTACCAGAGCGGCAAGAAAGCACCCGGCAAAGTGCAGGAAGCCCTGACTCTCACGAAGGCCATTCAGGAAGATGACTTTTCCCAAGCCCAATACCGGCAGATATACCTCAACAACCGAAACGAACTCGAACTGACTACCGCCATCGGAGGACAAAACATCCTCTTCGGCTCGGTTGACAATGCTGCGGAAAAGCTCAAAAACCTCAAAACGGTTTATGAAAAGGGACTGTCCCACAAAGGGTATAACACATACTCTCAGTTGGACGCCCGCTACAAGAACAGAATTTTTGCAACAAGAAAATAACCCTGAGCGTATGGAGAAAAATTACTCACCGAATTTCGGACCCGTAAACAACATGGCGAGCGACATCGTGGTCGGCCTCGACATCGGCACCACCAAGGTGGCCACCATTATCGGTTACTTGAACAACAGAGGAAAAATCGAGATCCTCGGCCACGGAAAATCCACCTCCAAAGGCGTGGAATTCGGCCTCATACAGAACCTCCTGAAAGCCCAGGAGAGCATCAAAACCTCCGTACAAATCGCATCCAACCACGCCCGCGTGGATGAGATCAACAGCGTGTATGCCGGCATCGCCGCCCGCCATATCCGCACCGCCAACTGCAAACACTACATTTTCCGCACCGACCATAACGCCCTCATCACGCAGGAAGAACTCGACTCGATGAAAAGCGACGTCGAGAACATCGCACTGCCCCCGGACCAGAAAATCATCGCCATCATCCCGCAGAAATACGTCATCGAAGACTCTGCGGACGGCGCCAGCCACGAATCCATGGATCCCGTCGGTGAACTAGGATCCAAAATTACCGGATTCTACCAAATCATCACTGGCAACTATCACGAGATCAAGAAAATACACACCTGTATCTCTAATGTGAACGTCAATGCGGAAGAGCTGATCCTCGAACCCATCGCCTCAGGTCTCTCCTGTTTGTCGGAAGACGAGAAACAGCGCGGCGTCGCCCTGATTGACATTGGCGGCGGCACCACCGACATGGTCATCTTCCAGAACGGTCACCCGAAATTCTGCAAGGTCATCCCCTTCGCCGGCTCCGTAATCACCAAAGACATCGCCAATGTCTGCAACATTCCGGAAGACACTGCCGAGGAGCTGAAAATCAACCACGGTAGCTGTATTCCTGCGAAGAGCAACCCCAACCGCGTGAGCACCATCCTCCGTCCGCACCAACAAACCCCGTTGCGCATCACGGACGAGCAACTAGCCCGCATCATCTACAGCCGCGTCCATAACGACATCCTCGGATTCGTCAAGAAAGAACTTGAAAACTCCGGCTGCATGAAGATGCTCCAAAACGGTGCAGGTCTTGTTCTCACCGGCGGTGGCGCGAAACTCCGCCACCTCGTCGAACTCTGCCAGTTCGACCTCGGCCTCAACACCCGCATCGGCATTCCCGGTGTCGGTTTCGCCGACTCCCTCTCCAACGAGCTCAAACAACCCCTCTACTCCACCGCTCTCGGCCTGCTCAAATATGGTATCGAAGAAGAAACCAAAGGCATTCACCTGTCTGAGAACCCGACCAGCGAATTTGTCAGCAACTCCAACGACGACAACAACTACCAACCCGCAGAACCCTACGGCGAACGGGATGCGAAAGGCGGCAAACTGCTGGACACGCTGAAAAAGACGTTCACGAAGTTCTTCGAACAGATTTCCTAAAACCAAACCCATTAACCGAAAGTAATAACAATAGAAATATGACAGAATCAATCAATTTTACACCTGATTTTGGCGCTAAAGAGAATTCATCCACCATCAAAGTGATCGGTGTGGGTGGAGGCGGAAGTAACGCCGTTCAACACATGTATTCCGAGGGAATCGAAGGTGTTGACTATCTGGTCTGTAACACAGACAAATGCCATTTGGAAGCCTGTAAAATACAGGACAAACTGTTACTGGGTAACGGCCTTGGTGCCGGTGCGAATCCCGATGTGGCACAAAAATTTGCCACGGAGAGCGAAAAGGAGATCAGAGAGTTCATCGGTGAAAACACCAAGATGCTCTTCATCGCCGCCGGTATGGGTAAAGGTACCGGTACAGGCGCCTCTCCCGTTGTGGCCAAAGTGGCCAAAGAGATGGGCATCCTCACCGTCGGTGTCGTGACAGAACCTTTCAAATTCGAAGGCAAACGCATCATGAACGCCGCCAAAAACGGTATCGAAGAGATGAGCAAATATGTGGACTCTTTGATCATCGTCAACAACCAGAACCTGATGAAATACTACAACTCACTGCCCATCAACGAGGCCTACGCCCAAGTGGACGACATTCTCAAGAACGCAGTGAAGTGTATCGCTGAAATCGTCACCGTGACCTATGGTCAAAACGTCGATTTCAACGATGTGAAATCCATCATGGAGCATAGCGGAAAAGCCCTTCTGGGCATCGCCACCGCCAACGGCGAAAACCGCGTGCACACTGTTCTGGAAGACGTGCTCAACTGCCCGCTGTTGGAGAATTCCGACATCAGCGATGCCAAGAACTTCCTCTTCTTCGTCACCTATGGTCCGGACAAACAGATCACCATGGGCGAACTGGAAATCCTCGAAGACCGCTTCGACGAGATGCAGTCCGACAACGTACATGTCATTTGGGGTCACGGTCTCGACGAAACACTGGGCGACAGCATCAAACTCTCCCTCGTGGTCACCAATTTCGACTCTTCACACAAGGAAGAATCAGAAATCATCATCAACACCACCGAAGAGCGCATTGTCGATTCCATTGAAGAATCTCCCGTCACCACAGTACCGGAAATCTCCACCGAACAAGCTCCCCAAATGCAAATGGAGACCGAAACTGCTCCTGTGATGGAAAGTCAAGAGACAACCATGCCTGAAGCCTCGACTCCCGAATTCACCGACCCGATCTTCAGAAATATGGGAACGGCTGAACCTACTTTCCCATCTTACAACTATAATGATGACGACGATTTCTTCAAAATGGTCAACGAGCCTTCCATCAATCGCAACGAGGTGATGGCAGCCGCACAAGCCAAATCCCCCGTCACCTTGGAGGAAGAACCCAACAACGCCGTTTATTATGAATTGAAGGACGACGTCTTCGATGTCTTCCACGGATTGGCTGACTAAGCTATTCATTAATTATTATATATAGAAATGGCGGTATCCCTCAGATGCCGCCATTTCTATTTTAAAGGGTAAAAAGAGAAATATTTTTCATTTTTGAATATCAACTAAAAAAAATAGTATTTTTGCATTGGTATTAGTTTTGGTAAATTTAGGGGAGGAAAAAGCCGTAAAGAAGTGTGGAAGTAGTTTATAATTAAAAATATAGGAGGTTTATTATGTTAAAAAACAGAAGTTTGATCGACCCGAACGATTTCACACGCGAGGAATTTCGCGAAATCTTCGATTTGGGTCACCAGATCATCGCCGATCCGGCGAAGTACAGCAAGAGTTGTGAAGGCAAGATCCTGGCAACTCTTTTTTATGAGCCGAGCACGCGCACGCGCCTGAGCTTTGAAACCGCCATGCTGCGATTGGGCGGTCAGGTAATCGGTTTCTCCGAAGCCGCTTCCTCTTCCACCGCGAAGGGCGAAAGTATTGCCGACACGCTGCGCACCGTGGAGTGCTACGCCGACATCGCGGCTATGCGCCATCCTAAAGAGGGCGCGCCGAGATTGGCCAGCCATTACATCCACATGCCTTTGATCAATGCCGGCGACGGTGGTCACCAACATCCCACACAGACCCTCACCGACATCTTGACCATCGAGCGTCTGCGCGGCAATGTGGAGAACAAGACCTACGGTTTCTGCGGCGACCTTAAGTTCGGCCGTACCGTACACTCCCTTGTCAAATTCCTCAGCAACTACGAGGGTGTCCGCTTCATCTTCATCTCCCCCGAAGAACTTCGCGTACCGGAATACATCCGCGAAGAGGTGGTCCGCAAAAAAGGCATCCCCTTCGAAGAGGTCGATCAGATGGAACCCTATATGAACCAACTCGACTTCCTCTACATGACCCGCGTGCAACGCGAGCGCTTCTTCAACGAAGAGGACTATATCCGCCTGAAAGACAGATTCATCCTTGACAAAGAGAAGATGTCCTACGCTCGTCCTGACACCTACATCCTGCACCCGCTGCCTCGCGTGAACGAGATCAGCACCGAGGTGGATGACGATCCCCGCGCCCAATATTTCCAGCAAGCCAAGAACGGCATGTATGTCCGTATGGCCCTTATCCTCAAACTTTTAGGAATTTATTAGACGTGAGATGTGTGACGTATGACGTTCGATGAATAACGAATTGTCTATTTCCAAATCACACGTCATAAGTCATACGTCATACGTCAATAATGAAACGTTAAACGTCAATAATCATCATTAATTCGAAATATCATGTTAGAAATCACCAGCATAGAAAAAGGTATTGTCATCGACCACATTACCGCCGGATATGGCATCCAAGTGTTCAATTATCTGAACCTTGACAAGGCCGATTATAATGTCGCGCTCATCTGCAACGCCTACAGCCAGAAGATGGGCAAGAAGGACATCATCAAAATCAACAATGTCATCGACATTAACTACGATTTCCTCGGATTGATTGACCCGAACGCTACGGTCAACATCATCGAAGATGGTAAAACCATCAAGAAGGTGAAGTTGGAAGTTCCTGACACCGTGGAGAATATCATCCGTTGCAAGAATCCGCGCTGTGTCACTTCCGTGGAGCACTACTTCCCGCATGTCTTCCACCTCGTGGACAAGGAAAAACGCTCCTACCGTTGCGAATACTGCGACGATATTGTGACTCCATACCCAGTGAAGTAGAATTTATTGGCATTGTTTTGAAATGAAAGACGCAAGACGTTAGTAGAGACGCAATATTTTGCGTCTCTACAACCTCTGCAAAAAATATTTTCCACAACTCATTGCCATTTCAAAAAAAATTGTATTTTTGCCACCGCATAATCAAGGTCTCGTGGCCGAGTGGTTAGGTACCGGTCTGCAAAACCGTTTACTCCAGTTCGAATCTGGGCGAGACCTCAAAATGTAGAGACGCGATGAATCGCGTCTCTTTTGTTTTTTATGTACCTTTGCCGCCGTTATGAAACCGCAAAAACTATTCTATATCTTGTTGGCTATTTGGGTGTTAGTCGATCTGCTGCAGGCGATTTTCACGCCAGTGCACGCAGACGAGGCCTACTATGCCCTCTACGGAAAGTTTTTGGACTGGGGATACTATGACCATCCTCCGATGGTGGCACTACTGACCGCCTTTAGTAACATACTCTTCAACGGTAATCTCTCTATCCGGTTTGCCACCGTGTTACTTCACGGTGCAACTGTTTTGTTATTAGGTATTTCCGTGGAAGAAAAACTCACTTCCAATCGAGCTATAATAACTTTTTTCGCCATAGCCGCCTCCATCCCGATATTTATCATCTATGGCTTCATCACCACGCCAGACGCTCCGCTGCTTTTCTTCACCGCACTGTTTTTCCTGCTATACAAACGATATGTCAAAAGGCCAAATTGGCAGCTCGCTGTTTTTCTTGGTATTACCATAGCCGCGATGCTATACAGCAAATACATGGCAGTTTTAGTCATATTTTTCGTAATTCTCTCCAATTTACGATTGTTGAAAGATCCAAAAATCATTTTTGCAGGTTTTTTGGCACTAATTCTATTCATTCCTCATATTTCATGGCAGATTAACCATGATTTTCCTAGTTTGCAATACCATTTGATGCAAAGAAACACATCCTTCAAATTCCAATACGCATTGGAATATCTACCGCTCCAACTCCTCGTCTTCAACCCCCTGTGCTTGATTCTGGCTTTATATTTTTGTTGGAAAAATCGCAATACCAAGGATAAGTTTCTGCGTGCAAGCGGTTTTACATTGGTCGGATTTATCCTTTTTTTCTGGATAATGACCATCAAGGGACATGCCGAACCGCATTGGACGATGGCGGCAACTGTACCCATGATCTTTATCCTATTTGACGGACTTAGTGACGAAAGATGGGCTAAGCTGGTAAATTTCGCCTTCATTCCCATCACGGCTTTCTTGCTGTTTTTGCGCCTTTTCGCTCCTCTTCTCGGAAATGAGGATTTCGAGATATTAGACGGCTGCCCATACTTCTATAACGATATTTGCCAGGAGAGTGAAGGGAATCCTGTTTTGTTCACAGGTTCGTTTCAAACACCTTCTTTGTACTGGTTCAACAAAGGCAAAGAAACGACCGCACTAAGTTCGGTTTACAACCGCCGCACCCAATTCGACATTTGGCAATTTGACAGAAAATACCAGGGAAAAACAGTGTGTGTGCTTGAACAGCCCAATTACCATATTCCCTACCCTGAAGAAAAAACCAAAGTCATTCGCGATTGCAGCAAAAGAGCATATAACTTACTGAAAATAAATAGTTTCCAAGGCGCAAATAGAATTGACGTAGATGTCGATGAATACCTTTTGCAAAACGATTCCCTTTATTTGAAACTGACGCTGCACAACACCTACGACCAGCCGTTCATTTTCGCGCATCCTGAGTTACCTGTAACGTTACATATTGCATATAAAACTGACCATCATATTCATACGACAACCTGTCCTATTCCTGAAAACATCACGATACCTGCAGGCAAGTGCGTGAAACTGTCAACCAAAGTGCCATTTACTTCCGATGCTCCTTTTGTTATCTGTTTGGACAATCTAGTCTGCCGTTCCGTCAACAGCAAACCCGTTAAACTCAAAGCCAATGATTGACAGCGTGTTAATAGGAAAGTTCCTGAAGTTCTGCGTAGTCGGCTTTTCGGGCATGGTGGTCGATTTCGGCGTGACGTGGCTCTGCAAGGAGAAGTTCTGCTGGAACAAATACCTCTCCAACTCCCTCGGATTTGTCCTCGCCGCCACCAACAACTACATCTGGAACCGCTTGTGGACTTTCCATAGCACCAACTCCGAAATTCCCGTGGAATACGGCAAATTCTTAATTATCGCTGCTATCGGTTTGGCTATCAACAATCTCGTTATCTACTTGTTACACGACAAATTGAGTCTTAATTTCTATCTGTCGAAACTATTCGCCATCGCCGTCGTCACCATCTGGAATTTCGTAATGAACTATATATTTACGTTTTAATCCAATTATCCATTATCAATTAGATGACCGAACTCTTCCACACCCCCGCATTCGACTGGGACAAGCATCTGTTCCAAACCATTAATAGCCACAACTCTCCTTTTTGGGACAAGGTGATGTGGGTGATCACCAGCGCCCAGTTCGGGGTGGTCTTTTTCCTGATATTGTCTCTGATGACCCTCTATTTTTACCGCAAACAGTCGTGGAAAATACTGCTTTTCATTGCGGCAGTCACATTGCTCGGAGACACGATAGGCGCGCGCGTCCTCAAGCCCAACATACAACGATTGCGCCCGTCTCACGACCCCGAATATCATGGGGATTATCAGGTACACTTACTGCAGAAAAAGGACGGAACTTATTATTACGGAGGCAAATACAGCTGTCCGTCGAACCATGCTATCAACTACTTGACGAGTTCCTTGTTGTTCTTTTTCTTTCTATCTCCGAAAGTCAGACGCAAGTGGGCCTTGGCATTGTTCGTTTTCGGGATCACTTTGCTAAGCTGTTTCAGCCGCATCTACGTCGGGGTCCACTACCCGTTTGACATCCTGTGCGGATGGCTGATTGCGGCATTGCTGGCAGGTTTGGCGATTTGGGTGAGGAAACTGGTGATAGGCAACAGGCAATAGGGAATAGGCAATAGCGGACAGGCAATGGGGTATTACCGCCCGGTAATCACAATTTTGCGGTCTTTTGCAGCGCGGAGGCCAAAGACGGTTTCGCGAACGTTATCAGTTTCAAATGTGTGATTCACAGCACCTTCTGGAAAGATATGCAAGGTGATTCCTTCTTTTTCTCCGAGAATATAGGGAGCCAATTTCCCATTGTCCGCTTTTCTTAGATAGTTCAACAAACTGACGATTCTTCGGGATGATAAGTGCTTGTTATACTCACTGTTATGCAACGGACTGGCAAAGCCGCTGATGCTCAATTCCACGGTATCGCCGTTTGCCATCGCTTCTTGCAAATAGCTCGTGAGCTTCTGTAGCCGTGCGTATCCCGTCTGCACGGAATCGCGCAGGAAACCCGCCACAGCATACATCGCACGACGCTGCTCCTCACCCGTCAGCCCTTCCCCTGACTTGTGGATATATTCCTGAATATCACCAATATATGTATTGTAAAGTTCCAAATAGTCCTTATCGGTAGTATCGGAAACGGACTTCGGATCAGGATAGTCGTTTTGGAAATAGAGCGTGATGGGCAGCACGGAAGCGATTTTCTCTTGAATGGTTGGAGGTGTTTCTGCAACAACAACCTCTTTCTCAGGCAGTTTCCATTCCACATAAAAGATGTCGTTGCAACAGGTGTCATCGTCCACCACATCGCGATAGGGACGGTTGGAACTAAGAAAAGCGCTCGTACCATCTTGATTTACAGCAAAGTAGAAATCGTTATAAACTGAATTAAACGGTTTCTCAAGATGATTCACAGGTTGCCAGCTACCCAACGCCCCTTCACTGCAAAAGATGTCAAAATCGCCCATGCTATGATGCTCGTCCGAACTGAAATAGAGCACGTTATGGGATTTGTCGTAAAAAGGGGTCACTTCTTCACCTTCTGTATTGATGACCGGTCCAAGATTCACCGGCTCCTGATAATGACCGTTCTTGATAATCGAGTACCAAATGTCCGTTTTTCCATAACCGCCAGAACGATCAGAAACGAAATAGAGAACCTCATAATCAGGAAGTTGCACCAAGCAAGGCTGCATCGCGGAACTACCTTTCTGATTGATAACGGAAGGCAATTGCACCGGCTTCCTCCAGACACCCTTCTCCTTTTCAGAATGCCACAGCGAACACTGGAGGTCTCCTTCGCCCATACGCACGCAACGAGTCAAAATCATCCGCTGACCATCCTCACTGAGACAGAAATTACTGTTGAAATACTTGGGATGGTTAACGGTCAACGGCAACGCTTTCGCCACGGCATAGCATCCGTCATCCAGCATTTTGCTCTCGTAAAGATAACAGTACCAGTTGGTTTCGAAAAAATGTTCTGCATCCTCAGCTGCATCATTCCGCATAGCCGTGAACAGAAATGTGGAGTCAGACATCAACTTGCCGGAAAACTCCGAAAAGGTGCTATTAATTGCATTCGGCAAGGCTTTGATAGTCACTATAATAGAGTCATCAGTGGGCAAAACAGTCGCATCACCGACCTGCGCCCTCGCAGAACTCCACAAGAGCACCAGCACGGTGATTATCAAAACCTTTATTATATGCCTATTACCCTTCATTCTACTGATACGGAATCCCTGAACTGCTAACTACTAACTGCTAACTACATAATGTCATACGGGCACGGTTCCTTCCCCGCCCGGGTAATCGTTTTTTTCTTGAAAATATAGGAGATGGCAATTTCCATGCCGCCGCGGCCATGGGTGGCCACCACAAACGGCGACACATTCACATCGTAGGAAATAGCGAAACGCAGATTCTGCCAACTCACGAACCCATTGAATATCAGCGCATCATTCCATCGATAAAAAACACCTCCACCCAACGTAAACAACGTAGTATAGCTGTTTTTCTTTTTGAAATATTCCACATTACACCCTACCAAATACTCGCTGAAAGTGCGCTGCCAAGAGGCATAAAGCATTGGTGACAAAGAGAATTCGCGAGTAAGGGCGATTTGCGAGTAAAAGTGGGCGATGTATTTGATAGGCAACCTCGCGTCACTTTCCCCAAAACCGTAAAATGGCATATTGATGTGCGATGCGCTGACTGCCAATCGGAACAGTGTGGTCTTCGTCGGCAGAAATCCCCAAAACGCCCCTATCCCGAAATCGGGATACAGACGTTGGATATTCTCAAAATTCTCACCAGCAGGCAAATACGGATAAAAAATGCCGTCTACGAATTGGTTGTCCCACGTGCTCAAATCCAAATCGAAATGATTGTTGATAATGCCGCCGTAGAGTCCCAGTCCAATTTTGTGGCGACCGTGACGACCCAGATTCTTGATATAGGAAAGAGAAAGGATCGCCTGCACGGAACTGTAGTTCACGTCGCCGGCCTTGTCTCCGTTAAAAGTGAGCCCAAGTCCAATCAATTCCTGCCTTCGGTTATTCTTGTAAAGCGCGCCATCGACTTCCGCCCCCATCGTCATAAAAGGTGTGGTCGCCGACAACCACTGCTCTCGCATAATGACGGAACCACGCACGATTCCATCAAATGCGGCTGTCAAAGCCGGATTTGTGCCAGTAGGATTCTGGTAAAATTGTGAAAAATGGTAGTCTTGGGCGAAGGTTATCTTAAAAAAAAAAGTCAACGCCAACAGTATGAGCATCACGTATTTGTACTTCTCATTCCAGCAATTTTTCAGATACCTGCGCAATTCGTTCTCGCGCGGATTGTTCTGAGGCTCATAGAGTTTCGTGCCGGCAATCTGCTCGGGCAGGAACTCTTGCTGTACGAAATTATGCTCGAAGTCGTGGGCATACTGATAGCCTTTGTGGTAGCCCAGCTCCTTCATCAGTTTGGTCGGGGCGTTGCGGATATGAAGCGGAACAGGCAGGTCGCCAGTCTGCTTGACAAGCGCAATGGCATTGTCGATAGCCAGATACGAGGCGTTGCTCTTTGGCGAACTGGCCAGATAGACAGCGGTTTGCGATAACACGATGCGCGCTTCCGGCATCCCAATGACGTTCACCGCCTGGAAACAGTTGTTGGCCAACAGCAGCGCGTTGGGATTGGCATTGCCGATGTCCTCGGAAGCGAGGATGACCATACGGCGGGCGATGAAGAGCGGATCTTCGCCAGCCACCAACATCCGCGCCAGCCAATAGACCGCCGCGTTCGGATCACTGCCGCGCAACGATTTGATAAACGCAGAGATAATATCGTAATGCTGCTCGCCCTTTTTGTCGTAGAGCGCCAAATTCTGCTGGATGACATGGATGATTTGCTCGCGTGAGAGCGTAATCACGCCATCCACGGGCGGCGTCATCCATGAAACCAACTCGATAGCATTCAGTAGTTTACGAGCATCACCGCCAGAGATGCGCATCAAGGCTTCCGTGTTTTCCAGCTTGATTTTGCAATTCATCTGCCCTTCCAGATACTGGATGGCGGTCTGCAGCAGCTGTTCAAGATTTTCCTTGGAAAGTCCCTTCAGCACATAGACTTGGCAGCGGGAGAGCAACGGGGAAATCACCTCAAAGGAGGGATTTTCGGTGGTGGCACCGATGAGCGTGACCACACCCTGCTCCACCGCCCCGAGCAGCGAGTCCTGCTGGGATTTCGAGAACCGATGGATTTCGTCGATGAAGAGGATGCAGCGCCGTTCGGACTTCTTGGCCTTGTCGATGACCTCGCGGATATCTTTCACACCGCTGCTGATGGCGCTCAGCGTAAAAAATTCAGCATCAATGGATTGTGCAATCAACAGAGCCAGTGTGGTCTTGCCCACGCCGGGCGGTCCCCAGAAAATCATCGACTGGATATTGCCGCTCTCGATGGCCGTGCGCAACACCGCCCCCTCACCCATCAGGTGTTCCTGACCGATGTAGCCCTCAAGGGTATGCGGGCGAAGGATCTCTGCGAGCGGCTGTTTCTGCATTACATTATTTTTGGAGCGCAAAGATACTTTTTTTTTGCTATTGGCCGTTGGCTTTTTGCTATTGGCTGTAGAGACGTTGTGCACATCGTCTCTACGGTTCGGGATCCGTTCGCTGTAGAGACGCGATTAATTGCGTCTCTACAATTTGGCAGTCAGGTATTCATAGTCCTGTAACGTCAATTGTTCGGCACGTTTGGTGAAAAGAGGTTCGCTTTCGACGAAGGATTTATCGAACGGCAGTGACTGCAAGGCATTTCGAAGGGTTTTGCGGCGGTAATTGAAGGCGGTCTTCACCACGGTGCGGAAGGTTTTCTCGTCGCAGTTCAGCTTCTTGTCGAAGTTGCGGGTGAGGCGTATGACGGCGGACTTCACTTGCGGCGGCGGGGTGAACTCGTGCTCTTGTACGGTGAACAGGTACTCCGCATCGTAATAGGCTTGCAGCAAAACACTTAGGATGCCATATTGCTTGTTGCCCGCGTGGGCGCATACCCGCTCAGCCACCTCCTTCTGGAACATGCCAACCACCTCAACGACAGTTTCCTTCTCATCCAAGACTTTGAAAAGAATCTGCGAGGAGATGTTGTAGGGGAAGTTGCCCACAATGACCTTCGGACCCTCATAGAAATCCGACAGTGAATACTGCAGGAAGTCGCCATGAATCAGATTGTTGCCCAATTCGGGATAGTGAACTTGCAGATACTCAACGGATTCCTCATCCAGCTCAATAACGGCGAACTGCGGGAATTCGCGTTGCAGCAGATATTGCGTGAGCACACCCATGCCGGGACCAATCTCCAGCACATGCGCGTCGGGCGTGCGAATCGCATCCGCAATATCCATCGCAATCGCCTGATTATTCAGAAAATGTTGTCCTAAACGTTTTTTTGCTCGAACCATTGTTTTAGCTTTTGGCTGTTGGCTATTCGCTTTTGGCTATTAACCATAACAAATCTTGCGGCAAAAATACACAATTTATATTGTAACCTTTTATTTATTTTGCATCCTAATGTAGAGACGCGATTAATCGCGTCTCTACAACCAATTATTTTGTATTTTTGCACCCACAAAATACGAACCATCATGTTCAAATACCTCAAAGAGAAAAAGCAAAAATTGCTCCGATTCTTGTTCGGATCGTTTTCGTTCACCGCGCTGATGTTCACGTTTCAGGCTTGTTATGGAATGCCCGAAAGATATGTAGAGGCTACCATTCAAGGTAGAGTAACGGACACAGAGACCAATGAACCCGTTGAAGGACTGCAGGTTACATCTTCCATCGTCGGCCTTGCCGACACCACCGACCAAAACGGACAATTTGTGGATCCGATGGGAAAACGTGCGTTTTACGAATGGGATGAATGTCACTTCAGCGTAACGGACATCGACAGCACCGAAAATGGTCAATACGAGACTTTGGACACGGTTCTTCCGGCCTTGGATTTGACCCAACCTCTACAACTGAAAGTCAAGAAAGTTTCTGACGCTCAATAAGATGAGTGTATTCAAACGTTTCCTTTCGCGTGTATTTCGGAAGAATGAAACCGAAATTCACGAATTGAACTACCTTTTTTGGGAATGCACATGGCGGTGCAATCTCGCGTGCCGTCATTGCGGGTCGGATTGCAAGGCGGAAGCTCAAACAGCCGACATGCCCTTTGCCGACTTCCTCCACGCCCTCGAACCTTTGGAACAACGCTATCCCCGCGACAAGGTGATCATCGCCATCACCGGCGGAGAACCATTGTTGCGTGCCGACTTAGCCGACTGCGGACGTGCTCTTCGCCAGCACGGTTTCCGCTGGGGCATCGTCACCAACGGGATGCTTTACGACGAAGCGCGTCACCGCGAACTGGTGGCCGCCGGACTAAGTTCCATCACTGTCAGTTTGGACGGTTTGGAAGAGACCCACAACTGGCTGCGGCAGCATCCGCAGAGTTTCCAGCGGGCGTTGCGGGCGTTACGCTTAATCGCTAACGACCCACGACTGATCTACGATGTGGTCACCTGCGTGCACGGGCGAAATCTGAAGGAGTTGCCACAGCTGAAAGAGCTACTCATCGCCAACGGAATCCAGCATTGGCGGTTGTTCACTATCGCACCCATCGGACGGGCGGCGGGCGACCGCGAACTAATGCTCAGCCGTGCACAGGTAGAGGAAATGCTGCAGTTCATAGCCGAAACGCGCAAAGAGGGCCGCATCGATCTGAAATTCAGCTGCGAAGCCTATACTGGAAAATACGAGGAAGAGGTGCGCAACAGCTACTTCTTCTGCCGTGCGGGCATCAACATCGGCTCGGTGCTGCTGAACGGCGACATCTGTGCCTGTCCGAACATCGACCGTTCGTTCAAACAGGGCAATATTTATGAGGATAACTTGTTGGATGTCTGGGACAACCGCTTCCAAGAGATGCGCGACCGCACCTGGATGCGCTGCGGAATGTGCGCCTCCTGCAAGGATTTCAAGCAGTGTCTCGGCGGTGCTATGCATTTGCGACCAGGGTTTGGGGAGCCGATTCGGAGATGCTATAATTTTGGGGAATAGGCAATAGGGAATAGTTTAAGGTTTAGGGTTTAGGGGGGAGAAGGTTATGGGTTTCAAGTTTCAGGTTAGAAGGTTAATGGTCAAAAAGCCAATAGCCAACAGCTAAAAACGTCAATAGCGGCCTATATAGAAAGATTTTGTATATTTGCCGTTTTAGCATTATAAATTCAAGTATCTGAATATCAATTAAATAATATAAATAATTATGCCAAAAATTTCACAAAAAGGACAAAACATGCCGGCATCCCCAATTCGTAAATTGGTGCCTTATTCTGATGCGGCAAAAGAACGTGGCATTCACGTTTATCACTTGAACATCGGTCAACCCGACATTGAAAGCCCGAAGGCGATGCGCGATGCCGCAAAACATATTGACATCCCCGTGATTGCCTACAGCCACTCTGCAGGCAACATCAGCTACAGAAGAAAATTGGTGGAATACTACCATTCTGTCGGCATTGAGGTGAATGTTGACGAAATTCTGGTTACCGTGGGCGGCAGCGAGGGTATTCTTTTCGCTTTCAACGCCTGCATGGATCCTGGTGACGAAGTCATCATCCCCGAACCTTATTATGCCAACTACAACGGTTTTGCCAACATGAGCGGTGTGGTTGTGAAACCTATCATCTCCTCTATTGAGAACGGTTTCGCCCTTCCTCCCATCGAAGAGTTCGAGAAGATGATCACGCCGAAAACGAAAGCCATCATGATTTGTAACCCCAACAACCCCACGGGTTACCTCTACTCCAAAGAGGAAATCCTGAAGCTGGGTGAGATCGCCAAGAAACACGACCTCTACCTCTTTGCTGATGAGGTGTATCGCGAATTCTGCTACGACGGTGCCGAACATTTTTCAGTGATGCAGCTCTCCGACGTTGCGCAAAACGTGGTCTTGTTGGACTCTGTTTCAAAACGTTACAGTGCGTGTGGTATCCGTGTGGGTGCTCTCATCACGCATAACAAAGAGGTCTATGCCACAGCTTTGAAGTTCGCCCAGGCTCGTTTGAGTCCTCCTTTGTATGGTCAGATTCTCGGCGAAGTCGCTGTTGATACCCCGCAAGAGTACTTCGACAATGTGGTAGCCGAATACGAGGCACGCCGAAACACCATCGTGAATGGTGTGAACGCTATCCCCGGCTGTTTCGTTCCCATGCCGAAGGGTGCTTTCTACTGCGTAGCACGCCTCCCGATCGACGATTCCGACAAATTCTGCCGCTGGATGCTTCAGGAATTCAGCTACAACGGTGCCACGGTGATGTTCGCCCCCGCCACTGGCTTCTTCTCTGAGGAAAGCCGCGAAAAAGGCATGAACGCCGTCCGTATCAGCTACTGTCTGAATGTGAGTGACCTCGAAAAATCGGTCGAGTGTCTCCGCGAAGCCCTGAAGGTCTATCCGGGTCGCACCAACTAATGTTGGCTGTTGGCCATTAGCTATTGGCTGTTGGCTGTTGGAGAGAGATTCTTACCTAAAAGCTAAAAGCCAAAAGCCAAAATATATTTCAATAATGCAAATTATGGTAAATACAAAACATACTGGAAAAGATGCCGCAGGCAACCGCCTGTTGCATCTTTTTCTCTTTTTTGTGGTGGCGCTTGCCGTTATTATTCCGCAAAATGCTATGTCTCAGGGTTCAAGACCTATTTATCAAACGGATTTCACCAGCAAGGATTACGTGGACACCGCTGCCCCGATGATCTGGCTGGACGCGCATTTCGCCTATCATTTTCCACTTGGAAACCTCGGCCAAATGTTCAAGAACAATATGGCTGTCGGCCCGGGCTTCACCTTCAAATCAAAGTCCAACTGGACCGTGGGCTTCCATTTCGACTACATGTTCGGTGCAAACATGCGCGACCCGAACTTCTTCAACGGCACCCTTGCCAATGACAACGGTATTGTCATCGACGGCAACGGACTGGTGTCGCAGGGCGGCATCACGGCGGAAGGTCGTTACTGGTCCCTCATGGCCGACTTCGGCAAAATCATCCCTGTTGACCGCTGGAAGAATTCCGGTATCTGGCTGCGAATTGGTGCCGGCTACTTCAATCACCGGCTGCGTCTCGATGACTTCGGAAAACAGTACCCACAACTCGACGGCGACTATGCCAAGGGCTACGATCGCCAATCCGGAGGTTTCGCCCTCAACCAGTTCATCGGATACCAATTTGTCCGAAAAAATCGCATGTTGAACTTCTATATCGGCCTCGAAATCCATGAAATGTGGACCAAACCTAACCGCAATTACGTTTTCTTCGAAGGTCCGACAGATGAGATGAAGAATCAGTTTAGCGGTTTGATCGGTATCAAAGCCGGTTGGAATATTCCGTTGTATGAACAGAAAACAACGACAACGTTCTACTATCGATGAGGCGATAAGGCGATGAAAGTGTTATATACGATAGGGATTTGGTTTTACGGGCTGGGCATCCGTATTGCGGCGCTGTTTAATGAAAAAGCGCGGCAATGGGTGCGCGGACGCAAAGGTATTTTCGCTGAACTGGAACGTACTTTCTCCATCAAAACCCATCCCGTGTGGGTGCATTGCGCGTCGTTGGGAGAGTATGAACAAGCCAAACCGCTGATCGAGAAGATCAAGCAGGAACAACCTGAAACCAAAATCCTTGCCACCTTTTTCTCACCGTCAGGCTATGCGCAGGCGGTCAAAAAACCGCTAGCCGACTACAATTTCTATTTGCCGCTGGATTTGCCTCGCAATGCTCGAAAGTTCATCGAAATTGTGCAACCCATAGCGACCGTTTTTGTGAAATATGAGTTTTGGTTCAATTATATGCACCAACTCTCTCAAAAATCCATACCTTTCTACTATATAAGCGCCATCTTCAGAGAAAACCAGCATTTTTTCAAACCACTCGGAAGCTGGTTTGCAAAACAATTGCAACAAGCCACACACTTCTTCGTGCAAACCGAAAAGTCCAAAGAACTACTAGAAAGTATTGGAATCAAGCAAGTTACCGTTTGTGGCGACACCCGATTCGACCGTGTGAAAGCCATTGCCGCTCAAGTGCAACCGTTTGATTTCATGGAGACTTTCCGTCAAGACCGGAAAATCATCGTGGCAGGCAGCAGCTGGGGGCCTGACGAGCAGTTGCTGGCACAATTATTGCAACATTTCCCTGAATATAAACTGGTTGTGGCACCCCACGAAATTAGCAGAACCCCGGAAGTGAAGCAGACCTTCGCCGCATATAAAACCGCGTTGTACTCTTCCAAAGATGAGAGTAATTTGACTGATGCCCAGGTGTTTATCATCGACACCATCGGCATCTTGAACCGTCTTTACCAATACAGTGCCGTTTCCTACATCGGCGGTGCGTTCAAAACGGGACTGCACAACATTCTGGAGGCGGCCGTGTATGGCAAACCGCTCTTCTTCGGTCCGCACTACGACCATTTCAACGAAGCCATTCAGTTAGTGGCCCTGAAAGGTGCCTTTTCGGTGAATTCGGTCGAGGAAATGAAAGAAATCATGACAAAATTTGAAAACAACCCTGAATATTACAGCCAAACTTGCCAGATTTGTCAAGATTATGTGGCGCAGAATTCGGGCGCTGTGGACATCATATACAAACAAATCGAAGAATCCATTTCCCATAGAGACGATGTGCACATCGTCTCTACAAATCACGAGAAAATTTCAAATTAAAAATCCAATAAAATGAGCAAGACATTAAAAACCGTTTTGATTATTGTTGGCATCGTCATCGTATTGGCTGCCATGTTTGTGAAACCTTACAACAAAATGGTCCAGAAGGACGAGGAGTGCTCCAAGGCATGGGCCAATGTGGAGAATGCCTATCAACGTCGTCTCGACCTTATCCCGAACCTGGTGAAGACCGTCCAAGGTGCCGCTGACTACGAAAAAGGAACGTTGGAAGCCGTTATCGAAGCTCGTTCCAAAGCTACATCCGTGCAGGTGGATCCCAGCAATCTGACAGAAGAGTCCATCGCGCAATTCCAAGCCGCTCAGGATCAACTGAGCTCCGCTTTGAGCCGTTTGATGGTGGTCGTGGAGCGCTATCCCGAACTGAAGGCCAATCAGAACTTCCTGGAACTGCAAGCACAGTTGGAAGGCACGGAAAACCGCATCACTGTGGAACGCGGCAAATTCAACGAAACGGTGAATGATTACAACAGCTACATCCGTCGTTTCCCGAACAACATTGTGGCTGGCATGTTCAACTTCGACAAGAAAGGTTACTTCAAAGCAACTGCAGGTGCTGAAAATGCTCCTGAAGTAGAGTTCAACTTCAACTAATCGTATTTTTTGAAGAATTGAAACGTCTGATTCTCATATTATTCGCCACTGCGCTTGCGTGGACAGTCGTGGCCAAGGCAACAGATGCGATTCCGCCTGTGCCGAATCCGCCGCGGTTGGTCAACGACTTCGCAGGCCTTCTCACCGAAGAGCAAATCCAAGAGAAGGAGCAGCGTCTCGTGGCTTTCAACGACACCACCACTAATGTCATTTGCGTGGTGACAGTCAATGACTTAGGCAATTATTCCGCCGCAGAATTCGCCTACGAAATCGGTGAGCGGTGGGGGGTTCGTTCCACGGACGACAAACGCAATGGTGTGGTTCTGTTGCTAAAACCGCGCAATGAAACATCCGGTGAAGTCTATATCTCTGTCGGTTATGATTTGGAGGGTGCCATTCCAGATGCAATAGCCAAGCGCATCATTGAAGTCAAGATGATGCCTGCCTTGCGCGAGGGTGACTACAATGCAGCCATAGACTCTGCATTGGCGTACATACTTCCCTTGGCGGCGGGCGAAATCAAGGAGATTCGCGACGATGACGACGGGGATGGTGTGGAGGCGCTCATGGCTTTCTTGGTTGTCATCGGTATCATAGTGCTCGTCTGCGTTGTATTGCACAAAGCGGGCAAGGGTGATAGCAGCGGCGGAAGCTATTACGGCGGATCGTTCTTCCCGCCCACCCACTACGGCGGCAACTGGACCGATTACGGCGGCGGCTTCGGTGGTCGAAGCAGCGGTGGTTTCGGTGGCTTTGGAGGCAGCTCAGGCGGCTTCGGAGGCTTCGGCGGTTTCGGTGGAGGCGGTGGCTTCGGAGGAGGAGGCGCCGGCGGCCGGTTCTAGCCTTTGGCTTTTGGCTTTTAGCTATTGGCTATTGGCATATCGGCTTTGCCTGTTGCCTATTGCCTAAACTAAAACTTTGACTAATGCCCGTTTCCTAAACTTTAAACCCTAAACCTTAAACTGGAAATGAACTACTACATCAAAAATGCAAATATAGTGAACGAAGGTGAGACATTTAGCGCTCACCTTTATATTAAGGACGGCGTTATCGCCAAGATTGTGCGTAACGGCGAATTTTTCGATGCCGACAACGCTCAAGTCATTGATGCTCGGGGCAAATATCTCATCCCCGGTGTCATCGACGAGCATGTGCATTTCCGGGAGCCGGGCATGACCGCCAAAGCCGACATCTACAGCGAAAGTCGGGCAGCGGTGGCGGGCGGTGTCACCTCCTATATGGAGATGCCGAATACCGTGCCGCAGACCACCACGCAAGCACTTTTGCAAGAGAAATTCGACCTCGCCGCTGAGAAATCCTTGGCCAACTTTTCATTCTATATCGGGGCTACCAACGACAATCTAGATGAGATTGTCAAGACCGATCCCAATAAGGTTTGCGGGGTGAAACTGTTCATGGGTTCCAGTACCGGCAACATGCTAGTGGATAAAGAGGAGATGCTGGAACAGCTCTTCAAGGAATCCCCATGCTTGATTGCCACCCACTGTGAAGACGAAGAAATCATCAAACGGAATACGCTGCGTTATAAGGAATTAGCCGAAAAACACGAAATCATTCCGAATGCCACGATACACCCACTTGTACGCACGGAGGAAGCTTGCTACAAATCTTCTGCCAAAGCAGTGGAACTGGCTGAAAAAACAGGCGCACGACTGCATGTCATGCATATCTCCACTCGTGCGGAATTATCACTCTTCCGTCATGATATACCATTGACATCCAAAAAGATAACGGCTGAAACTTGTCCTCACTACCTGATTTTTGATGATCACAACTACGATCATCTCGGATTTGCCATCAAGTGCAACCCCGCTATCAAATCAGCACACGACAAACTCGCGCTTTGGCAAGGAATCAAAGACGGATACATTGACACTATCGGTTCCGATCACGCACCGCATTTGCGCAACGAGAAATTCACCGACGGCTATTTCACGGCCAAGTCTGGATTCCCGTCCATTCAGCATAATTTGCCGCTAATGGCCGACAGTTTCCAACGCAACCAATTAAAAATGACGGAATTGGTACAACTAATGTGTCACAATCCCGCCATTTTGTATCAGATTGACCGCCGCGGTTTCATTCGCGAAGGCTATTTTGCGGATTTAGCCATCATTGACACAAACGTCAACAGGCTGATTAGTAACGAGGAAGCTCTCTACAAATGCGGATGGACGCCTTACGATGGCACCGCTGTCCAGACGATGGTGACCCACACATTTGTCAACGGCAATCTAGTCTATGAAAACGGGACCTTCCACGAAGAGAACCGAGGAGAACGTTTAACTTTTACACGTACTCCTTCCCAAAATCCACCTGTATGTCAGTAACATACTGACGGATTTGCTGTTCCTCAGATTTCTTGCAAATCAGCAACATATCGTTGTTTTCCACCACGATGTAGTCTTCCAAACCTTGGATCACTACTACCTTGTTGCGTGGCATATTGACAATGCACTTCTCTGAGTCATACATCTTCACATGATTGCCAACAACCGTATTGAGATTGTTGTCTTTTTTGCGAAGTTCGTATAAAGAACTCCACGTACCGAGGTCTGACCAACCGAAATTAGCGGCATACACTTTCACATTATCGGCTTTCTCCATCACTCCATAGTCGATAGATATTTTTCTGCAAACCTGATAGATACGATCGATGAATTCCTCTTCTTTCGGAGTGTTATACAGACCTTCTCCTTGCTTGAAAAGATCATTGATATCAGGCAGATACATTTCAAAAGCCTTCTCGATGGAAGAAAGTGACCACATGAAAATGCCTGCGTTCCAGAGAAAATCACCGCTTTCGAGGAAACTTTTGGCCATTTCCAATTCCGGCTTTTCCGTGAAAGTCTTCACTGAATAAACCGAAGGATTGCCCATAAATCCCTCATCTTCATTGTATTGGATGTAACCATACCCTGTATTCGGGAAGGTCGGGCGAATGCCGATGGTGAGCAAACACGGATTGGCTTCCGTGATGGCCAAACCATTCTTGATGATATCCACGAAAACATTCTCTTTCAGGATGTAATGGTCGGAAGGAGCCACCACAATCACAGCATTCGGATTCTTTGCCTTAATCTTATAGTTGGCATACGCAATGCAGGGGGCCGTGTTACGGCGATAAGGCTCCAATATGATCTGTTCCTCGGAAATATCCGGAAGTTGCTCTCGAGTAATTTCCTGATAGGCTTTATTAGTAACAATATAAATATTTTCCTTGGGGCAGATTTGCGTGAATCGGTTAAATGTTTTCTGAATCAGGGTCTGCCCATCACCCAACACATCGATAAACTGTTTAGGGGTAGTGCTGTTGCTCATCGGCCAAAAACGTGCCCCCACACCTCCAGCCATGATGATACAGTAATAATTTTTATTCTGCATGTAGGTTTTTATTATGTTGATTTACAATTTATTCCGTCCGTAGAGACGATGTGCACATCGTCTCTACTACGAAACACAACATTTATCCCGCCTGTAGAGACGGTGTGCACACCGTCTCTACAACGAAATACGGTATGTATGCCAAAACGGCAATTAATTTTCGTTCAAAGCCTTCACACCCGGCAATTCCTTACCCTCAAGGTATTCCAACATGGCACCGCCACCAGTGCTGATGTAGGAGATGTAGTTGCCGAGGTCGTATTTGTTGACGGCTGCGATGGAGTCGCCGCCACCCACGATGGAGTAAGCACCAGCCAGAGTGGTGGCTGCCACGCTTAATGCCACAGCGCGGGTACCTTCGCTGAATTTCTCCAGTTCAAACACGCCCACAGGACCGTTCCACAGAATCGTCTTGGAATCTTTGATAACCTTCGCGATGTTCACGCGGCTCTTCGGACCGATATCGAGGGCCTCCCAATTGTCGGGGATGTTGTTGTCTTCCGTCACCAAAACGTTGGCATCGTTGCTAAATTTGTCGGCGCAGACGCTGTCGACACGGCAGACGAAGTTGACGCCGGAAGCTTTCACTTGGTCGAGAATTTCCTGTGCAACGGGCAGCATATCAGGCTCATACAGTGAGTTACCGATGGTGAAGCCCATCGCTTTCAGGAAGGTGTAGCTCAGACCACCACCCACGACGAGGTTGTCAACCTTGGGGATGAGGTTCTTGAGGATATTGATTTTCGTGGAAACCTTGGAACCGCCGATAATAGCGGTGAAAGGACGCTCCTGACCGTTGAGGGTCTTTTCGAGATTCATCACTTCGTTGTAGAGCAGGTAGCCGGCGAAAGCCTTGCCCGGGAAGCAACGAGCCACAGTGGCTGTGGAAGCGTGCTCGCGGTGCGCAGTGCCGAAAGCATCGTTTACGTACACATCGCCCAAGCGTGCGATGGCCTTGGCGAAGTCGACGTCGCCCTTCTCCTCTTCTTTGTGGAAGCGCAAGTTTTCCATCAGCACGATGCTGCCGGGTTTGAGACCCTTGCAGAGGGTTTCAGCCTCAGCGGTCATCACATCACCGCCGAAAACCACCTCTTTGCCGAGGATTTCGGACACCGTCTTCACGATGTGGCGCAAAGAGAATTCGTCTTTCGCTTCGCCTTTCGGACGACCGAGGTGAGAGAGCAAAATGGCTGAACCTCCGTCGCTTAAGATCTTGCCGATGGTCTCTTTCGTGCGCACGATGCGGGTGACATCGGTCACGTTGAAATTTTCATCCAACGGCACATTGTAGTCCACGCGGATGAGGGCTCTTTCGCCACTGAAATTATGATCTTGGATTGATTTCATATTGATTTGTATTTGGTGAAAAACTATTATCGTTTGTTTTTTATTATCCCAGGGCACGCTCCGCTCACCCTCGGCTGACATACGTCGGGCTTTCAGCCCTTTTGGAATTATACAGATACTTCTGCTTTGATGTGGGGGTGCGGGTCGTAATTCTCTAATGTGAAGTCCTCATATTGGAAGTCGAAAATGGAGTTGACGGCGGGATTGATGCGCATTTGTGGCAGCGGACGTGGGTCGCGGGAAAGTTGTAACTTGGCCTGCTCCACATGGTTAGAGTAGATGTGCGCATCGCCGAAGGTGTGCACGAAATCCTTGGCTTTCAGTCCGCAGACTTGAGCAACCATCATAGTCAGCAGCGCATAGGAGGCGATATTGAAGGGCACGCCGAGGAAGACATCCGCGCTGCGCTGGTAAAGCTGGCATGAGAGTTCGCCATTGCTGACGTAGAATTGGAACATCGTGTGACACGGCGGCAACGCCATCTGATCGACATCTGCAGGATTCCACGCGCTCACCATCAGTCGGCGAGAGTCGGGATTGCGCTTGATTTGCTCTATCAGGCTGGTAATCTGATCGATAA
>Ga0310690_10000335_pt1 | contig 105111 bp, 80 predicted proteins | sample AusTroGonzalo_MG_2_FD_207661 | JGI IMG/M metagenome (GOLD analysis project Ga0310690, IMG submission 207661) | Bovine rumen microbial communities from tropical cattle in Woodstock, Queensland, Australia - Gonzalo_04 (v2) (version 2) | ecosystem: Host-associated > Mammals > Digestive system >...
GCAGATTTTGGTTCTGCCTGTCAAGGTTCGAATCCTTGCTCGACAACTTGAGGTGGAAGAAAAGACCTGCTACTTTGAGTAACAGGTTTTTTTATTTGATGACAAAGCCCCGTAGGGGCGACGGATGATAAGCAGGCGGTTTCAACCCCTGCGCCAAAAACAAATGAAATGATAACAAAAGAACAAGTAGCAACCCTCTGTGAAGAAGCTCTCGCCGGCACCGACCGCTTCCTGGTGGAAGTGAAGGTGAAACCCAACAACGTGATTGAGGTCTACATCGACGCCGACACGGCCGTCAACATCGACCACTGCGCCGAGTTGAGCCGCTATGTCAACGAGAAGCTCGACCGCGGTGTGGAAGACTATGAGCTGAGCGTCTTCTCGTGGGGTCTCTCGGGTGCCCTGAAGATGGACCGCCAGCTGCAGAAGTATGTGGGCAAGGATGTGGAAGTGAAGACAAAAGAGACAGGCAAGATGCAAGGCAAATTGGTGAACTTCGACGCCGAGAAGATTGAGTTTTTGCCTGCACCCAAGAAAGCCACAAAGAAAAAGCCCGCTGAAGAACCCGTCAACCTCTTCTTCGACCGCAAAAAAGTGGAAATCAAACCCGCAATAATCTTTTAAATACAAGCGGTCCCTGAGCTTGTCGAAGGGCCGCGTCAACAATCAACGATTAAACAATAAACAATCAACAATATAAAATGGACAACTACAAATTAGTAGAAACCTTTACTGAATTCAAGGAATTCAAGAACATCGACCGCGAAGCCATGATGCGCATCATCGAGGATGTGTTCCGTGGCATGTTGAACAAGAAGTTCGACACCGACACTACCGACTTCATCGACATCATCGTGAACGTCGACAAGGGTGACTTCGAGATCTACCACAACCGCACCGTGGTCGAGGACGACGAGCTGACCGACCCGCTGCGCGAGATCAAGTTGTCGGATGCCATCAAGATCGAGCCTGACTTCGAGGTGGGTGAGGAAGTGAACGAGGAACTGCGCATCGAGAACTTCGGTCGCCGCGACATCCTGGCCCTGCGTCAGAATTTGCAGACCAAAGTTGCTGAGTACGAGAAGGAAAATATCTTCCAGAAGTACAAGGAGAAAGTCGGTGAAATCATCACCGCCGAGGTCATGCACGTGTGGAAACGCGAAATCGTGGTCATCGACGACGAGAACATCGAGCTGATCCTGCCCAAGGCAGAGCAGATTCCGAGCGATATCTATAAGAAAGGTGACACCATCCGTGCCATCGTGAAGAGCGTCGAGAGCATCAACGGCTCGCCCGTGGTCGTCCTGTCGCGCACCTCCGAGATTTTCTTGCAGCGTCTGCTTGAGGCTGAGGTGCCTGAGATTTACGACGGCCTCATCACCATCAAGAAGATTGTCCGTGAGCCTGGTCAGCGTGCCAAGGTGGCTGTGGAGTCCTACGACGACCGCATCGACCCCGTTGGCGCCTGCGTCGGTATGAAGGGCACACGCATCCACGGCATCGTCCGCGAGCTGCGCAACGAAAACATCGATGTCATCAACTGGACGAGCAACCCGACCCTGCTCATCGCCCGTGCCTTGAGCCCTGCCAAGATCACCAACATCGTGCTGAGCAGCGACAACACCATGGCCAATGTGTACATGGAGACCGACCAAATCAGCCTCGCCATCGGCAAGGGCGGCTACAACATCAAGCTGGCCGGCAAGCTGACGGGCTATGAGATCGATGTCTACCGCAATAGCGAGGCCGACAACGCCGAAGAGGATGTCGACCTTCAGGAGTTCGCCGACGAAATCGACCAGTGGGTCATCGATACCCTCATCAAGATGGGTTGCGACACTGCCAAGGACGTTCTGAAATACACGCCCGAAGAGGTGGCCAACCGCGCCGACCTCGAAATCGAGACCGTCAGAGACGTGTTCCGTATCCTGAGGGCCGAATTTGAACAAGATGCCGAATAACGCATTGCTTTAACCAACAAACGAGAAACAAAGAGAAAGAAACTATGTCCGAAGAAACTAATTTTTCAATTCGATTGTCTAAAGCGGCAAAAGAATTCAATGTGGGAAAGGACACCATCGTCGAGTTCCTGGCCAAAAAGGGATTCCAGGTGGACCCGTCTCCCAACACGAAGCTCACGGCAGAGATGTATGCGCTGCTCGTGAAGGAATATCAGGGCGAGAAGGATGTGAAGGAAGAGGCCAAGAAACTGGGCAACCTCTCCTATAAGGGTGGTAGTGTTTCCGTTGATTCGGCATTGCAATCGCCAAAGACTGAAGAGGAAGAGGATCACGAGGAAGTGATTATCCGCTCCACTACGATATCATCGCCGGTGAAGAAGTCTGTGAAGACGACTCCTACTGAGCCTGAAGCCAAGAAGGAGGAGACTCCCGTCGAGCCTAAAGAAGAGACTCCCGAGAAGAAAGAAGAGGCGACCCCTGCCAAGCCCGAACCTGAAAAGACGGAGCCAGAGCAGGAAACCGCGACTACGGGTGGCTCGCTGAAGATTCTCGGCAAGATCGACCTTGAGCCGAAGAAGCGTTCGGAGAAAAAGAAGGGCAAGAAGGAGGAACCTGCCAAGTCGGCCGAGCAGCCGAAAGAGCAGCCCGCCAAGCCCAAAGAGCCTGAGAAGAAGGCTGAGCCTGAAGTGACGGAGCCTGTCGCTGAGCAGAAGGAAGAAGAAGAGAAGGTTGCGGAGCCGCGCCGCATCAAGCTGGAAGCCCCGAAGCTGACGGGTCCCACAGTGCTCGGCACTCTGGAACTGCCCGTCGAGAAGAAAGGCGGCAAGCCTGGCGAGTCGAAGAAAAAGAAACGCAAACGCATCGTGGGCGGCAAGCCCGAAGGCTCGTCGGAGAACCCCACGGGTCCGAATGTGAATGCTGGTGGCAAGAAACAAGAAGGCGGTAAGTCGGGTAAGGGTCAGAAACCTGCCGATCAAGGCGGCAAGAAAGGCCCGAAAGACAGCCCGAAACCCGGTAAGAAGGACAAGAAAGGCAAACGCGAAGAGAAACCCGAACTGAGCGAAGAGGAGATCTCAAAGCAGATCAAGGACACCTTGGCGCGTCTGGCTCCTACGGGCAAATCAAAGACCTCCAAGCACCGCCGTGAGAAACGTCAGCAGGTGGCAGGCTCGATGATGGAAGAGATGATGCGTCAGGAAGCTGAGCAGAAAGTATTGAAAGTCACTGAGTTCGTGACTGCCAACGAGTTGGCCACTATGATGGGCGTGCCCGTCGTGAAGGTCATCGGCACCTGCATGAGCCTCGGTATGCCGGTCTCCATCAACCAGCGCCTCGATGCTGAGGCCTTGACCGTGGTGGCCGAGGAGTTCGGCTTCCAAGTTGACTTCGTCAGCGCCGACGTGCAAGAAGCCATCGCCGAGACCGAAGAGGTCGACCGCGAGGAAGACCTCGTGCCGCGTGCCCCTGTCGTCACCGTCATGGGTCACGTCGACCATGGTAAGACCAAACTTTTGGACTATATCCGTAACACCAACGTGGTGGCCGGTGAGGCGGGTGGTATCACCCAGCACATCGGTGCCTATGAGGTGACCACCGAAAGTGGCAAGAAGATTACTTTCTTGGATACTCCTGGTCACGAAGCCTTTACCGCCATGCGTGCCCGTGGTGCCAAGATTACCGACGTCGCCATCATCGTCATCGCCACTGATGACAACGTGATGCCGCAGACCGTTGAGGCCATCAACCACGCGCAAGCTGCAGGCGTGCCTATCGTCTTCGCCCTGAACAAGATCGATAAGCCTACTGCCAATCCCGACAGGATCCGCGAGCAGCTGGCCAAGATGAACATCCTGGTCGAGAGCTGGGGCGGCAAGTACCAAGAACAGGAAATCGCCGCTAAGACGGGTCTCAATGTCGACGCCCTGTTGGAAAAGGTGTTGCTTGAGGCTGAGTTCCTCGACCTGAAGGCCAACCCCAACCGCTTAGCTAAGGGCACTGTCATCGAGTCCGCTTTGGACAAGGGCCGTGGCTATGTGGCCAAGATCCTGGTGCAGAGCGGCACCTTGAAGATCGGTGATATGGTGTTGGCTGGCACTACCTTCGGTAAGGTGAAGGCCATGTTCGACGACCACAACAAACCCGTCAAGAAGGCTGGACCATCCACGCCGGTCCTGTTGCTTGGCCTGAATGGCGCTCCCATGCCGGGCGATGCCTTCAATGTGATGACCGACGAGCGCGAGGTGAAATCCATTGCCAACCGTCGTGAGCAGCTGCAACGCGAACAGACACGCCGCACCAGCCCGCACATCACCTTGGACGAGATTGGCCGTCGTATCGCTATTGGCGACTTCAAGGAATTGAATATCATCGTCAAGGCCGACGTGGACGGCTCCGTGGAAGCTCTGGCCGACAGCTTGCTGAAACTCTCCACCGAGGAGGTGCAGGTCAATGTGATCCACAAGTCGGTGGGTGCCATCAGCGAGTCCGACGTCATGCTGGCTTCGGCATCGAACGCCATCATCGTGGGCTTCAACGTGCGTCCTACCGCGCAAGCGCGTAAGATGGCTGAGAATGAGAAGATTGACATCCGTCTCTATTCCATTATTTACACCGCCATCGAGGAAATCAAGGCCGCTATCGAAGGCATGTTGGCTCCCGAAATCGAGGAGGTGGTCACCTGCAACCTCGAGATCCGCGAGACCTTCAAGATCAGCAAGGTCGGCACCATCGCTGGCTGTATGGTCTTGGACGGCAAGGTCACCCGCAACACCAAGGTTCGTGTCATCCGCGACGGTATCGTGATTTACACGGGCACACTCGGCTCCTTGAAGCGTTACAAGGACGATGTCAAGGAAGTCAGCGCTGGCATGGACTGCGGCTTGAATATCGAGAACTTCAACGATATCAAGGTCGGCGACATCATCGAGGGTTACACCGAGAAGGAAGTCGCTAGGAAACTGTAAACGATTGGATTTCAGAAAATAATGTAGAGACGTGCCGTGGCGCGTCTCTACTTTTTTATTTCAATTTCGCCATCACCTTCAACAACTGCTCGCCCAATCCGATGGTGTAGCCTTGCTTCACAAACACCACCTCGCTGTTGGCGTTGGCGATGATAAAGACAGGCCTGTTGTCGGTGTTAATATGCAGGCCGTCCGCAATCTCGTCGCGGATGACGCCTTCGTTGTCGAGGCCGTAAATGATGCCATCAGGCAACTCGCTGAAGTTCTTTAGCTTGAACTGGTCGTAGGCTTCTTGGTCACTGAAGACAAAGATCATCGGCAAGTTGCTGGCTTCAAAGTCTTTGCGGAAAGCGGCGATGTCCTGCATGGCGTGGGTGGTAGGCTCGCTGCCTTGGTCGAGGAGGCCAAGGATGAAATAGCTGTCTTTAATGAGTTGTTTCGGGTTGCATTCTTCTCCCGTCGTGAGGTCGGTGAATTTGCTGTCGGCATAGAAGCTGCCGATGACATGGGTTTCGTCGTCGGGCTGGCGCAACATCAGGTTGACATCGGTGGTTTCGCCCGCCTTGACGGTGAAGAACTCGCTGTGGGTCAATGCAGTGCCGTCGTCCAATCGTGTGCCTGCCGTGAGGATGTAATAACCTTCGTCCAAGGGCGTGGGATGGTCGAAAGAGGAGAGCATCATGCCGTCGTCGATGCCTGGGTCTTTGGCGTCGTAGGCCAACAGGCGGAAGCTGTTGCCGTCAAACTTCTTGATGCTGAAGTGGGTGTAGTATTTCGGGTCGGCCACGGAGGCGGTGGGGTAGTAGTGGATGTTCACAAAGCCTTGAACCGTATTGTTAGGCTCGGGCGCTTCGAAGTCAACATTAACCCATTCGTTGTCAAAATATTGCACATTACCATTGACGGGATTGATTTGTGCGGCGATGCCCAAGCTGCGTGCCATGCTGACGAAGAAGATATCGCGCGAATGACGGTCGGCCTTACGGACTTTCAGCACGCCCAAAGGCGATATGGGATAACGCTGTGGGTTGAGACCGTCGTCCGTGTGGATGTTGTTTTTCACCCAGTCGACCAAGAGTGCAGGGGTGTCATGGTATTGTTGACACTCCGTTTCGGGGAAGAACTCGGTGAGGGTCTTACGCCAGGGCACAATCATTTCGTTGCTCACGCGTGGGGAAATAATAAATTCGGAATTCGGAATGCTGAATTCCGAATTGCGCGAAGCGACATCGGGCTTTGCCCCTATTCCGCATTCCGCATTCATGATTCCGTATGCATAATCGAAGTGGTCTTGCAACACCTCGAGGCTGACGTCGCGCAGGTCCTTGTCGGAGATGTTGCTGAGCAGCTCCACGGCTTTGATTTCTCCATTTTTGCCTTGGGCGTATTTCACGAAATCGGCGATGGTCTGGTAGTTGCCCCAGGTCTTCTCGTAGATGCGGCAGAGGGTTTTGTTGCCCGTGTTCATGATGAGTTCCATCTGGGCTTTCTTGCAGTCGGCGATGTAGGCGTTACGCAGCGAGTCCTCGTAGGCCACGCGGCGGTCGTTCTCGGCACGCATCTCTGGCGTGACTTCGGGCAAGATGCTGGTCGGAGCGGGCGGCACCATGTCGAACTCGAAGGTGTCGGCAGTGCCTTCCTCGTGGTCGAGGGTAATGGTGACGTTGTCTTGTTCGCCCGACTTGAAGACAGCATAGCCGAACTTGCCGTCTTTGGCGGCATAGGCCATCATGCAGCCCAAGCCGGCGGTGAGCCAAGTTTGGCCGTTGTCGTCCGTCGTCTTCTTGACCACGGTGCAGAACTCTGCGTAATTGTATATTTTGAACTCCACAGGCAGATTGGGCTGCGGCTTGCCGTCCATGTCCACGACGGTGAAGGTGGTCTTGGCGGTCTTGCCGTAGTTGTCCACCACGTTGATTTCCGTATAGTTGGCGCTGCGGCTGATGACCTCCTCGGGGCCGTCGTAGTCGCCAAACACGCGCGTGTGTAATAATAAGGTGCGCGAGGCGGGCTCGTTGAACCAACCCAAGTCAAGCACAGGCTCAGGTTCGCAGGCGCCGAGGAAATGCCAATTCCCATCTACCCAGGCTTCCACCCAGGCGTGGTTGTCGTCGCAGTGGGCCCAGCGGGGGGTATAGACCTGTCTTGCCGGGATGCCCACGGTACGCAATGCCGTCACCAGCAGCGTCGACTCCTCGCCGCAGCGACCCCACGAGGTCTTGATGGTGGCCATCGGAGCGCTTGTGCGGCTGTCGCTGCCCTTGTAGTTGACGTGCTCGTGGCACCAGTGGTTCACTTCGAGGACGGCGTCATATAAAGAGAGGTCTTTCACACGCGCTTTCAGCTCTTCGTAATAGGTGGCCCTGAAGCGGTCGAGGTTCTCATTGTTGACCCGCACAGGCACCACGAAATGCTTGAACTCACGCTCGGGGATGCTGGCGCCCCAAGGCATCTCTTCTTTGGCCAGAAAGGCATAGTGGATGCACTCTTGGTAATAGTCTTTGGTGTAGTCCACGCTGTCGCCAAGCGGCATGTATTGATAGAGGAATTTCAAGGCGGCTTCTTCGTTGAAAGGCTTTTGCTTGGCTTCTCCAGCGCAGCCTGAAAGGAGAAGGGCAGAGAAGGTTAAAATAAATAAAAAAGTGTTTCGCATGATAATAGTATTTGTGGCAAAATTATAAATTTTCTGATTTTCTTCTTGGATTTTCCAAAAATTCCCTATTTTTGTCGCTGTCAAGTCGTTAGAAAACGGCTTCGGCCAGAGAAAGCTTAAATGATAGTTTGGGAGGCTCCGCTCTGTAATCGTTTGCTAGATGTCCGTTTGAGCCGATGGACAGACAAATACTTTAACACAATGATAAATAAAAGACAGAAAACCACGAAGTTAGTCTTGGCTTTGGCGGTGGCTTTGGTGTTGCCCGTCGTGACTTCGGCCCAAGGTCTATTCCGGCACGGAATTGCTGATGAAGATTATTACGGCTTTGGTGGCACGGAAAAGCAAATCAGCATGTTCAATCGCAGCGTCATTGAACCCAATGGCATCATCGACAACCAGACTTTCGGCCAATCGCCGATTGGTAGCGGCATCATTATTCTGCTTGCGGCAGGCGCAGGCTATGCAACCTTAAAGAGAAGAAAGGAGGACAAGCAATGAAAAAGTTAGGATTGTTCGCGTTGGCGATGGCGTTGGTAATGACGTTGTCGCAATGCAAGAAAGATGACACAACCACACCCACCAATGATGGCAAGAAAGTGCCTATCACACTTAAAGTAAGCAGCAACGGTGCAAAACATGAGGTAACGCCTTCAACGGGCGAGGTCGCTTTTGAGGATGGTGACGTGCTTCATGTGGCCAGCAACGGGGTCTATCTTGGCACTTTGGAGTACAATAATAGTGTTTTCAGCGGCGAGATCAACACGCCGACCGAGGGTCTGCCATTACATTTCTATTTCCTTGGCAACGTGACGCCCGAGTTCAATCCGAATAACACAGAATGCTCTGTCGTCATCAGTGACCAGACTACCAATCTCCCTGTGATTTCGTACAACACTTCGAAAGAAAACTACGAAACAGGCAAGACCAATTACAACGCTCGACTGTTGAACCAGTGCGCTTTGGTGAAGTTTGAGGTGACCTCTTCGGTGCCCAACTCCGCCACCAGCATTATGGGAATGAACAACAGGGTTACGGTGACTTTCGGAAGCGACGAGTTCGGTTACGACCAAGTGAACGACGGTAAGATTACTTTACCTGCTGGCGAAGGAGAGCGTTGGGCTATCCTTCTGCCGCAAAACGAAGTCGCCAGAGCTGTAGTGCGCTCCGCCGACGAAATGTGGGAAGGCTCTTGCGGAACCATTCCAGCTATTGCCATAAACGACTATTTGACCAATGGCATCGCCGCAGCCATCAGTCATCCTACTGGCGCCATCAACAGCCTGTTCTCGGTGAGTACCACCCAGCAGGTCTACTTCTCGAAAGGCAACCTGCAATACCAGGCCAGCACCAACACATGGCGTTTTGCCACCAACCAATATGATTATGTTGGCAGCGACAACAGCAACATCTCCTCGTCCTACAGCGGCTGGATTGACCTCTTCGGCTGGGGCACCAGCGGCTACAGCCACGGGGCAGCGTGCTATCAACCGTGGTCAACAAGCACAGAATACACCGATTATAAACCATATAATAATGGATCCGGCAATCTCTACGATAATCCCGGCACAGCCGACTGGGGTTATAACGCTATCAGCAACGGAGGCAACACCGAGAACAGCGGCTGGTATACCTTGGACAGCGGTGGTTGGTATCATGTGTTGCAATCTCGTAATGCTTCTACGGTGAATGGTATACCCAATGCGCGCTACACTTTGGCTACTGTAAACGGCGTTGCTGGTCTCATCTTGTTCCCCGACGTCTACACGCATCCGAGCAATGTGACACCTCCACATAGTATTAATTTGTCAAACAACTTCGAAGCAAACAATTACTCTGCTGATGACTGGACAGCCATGGAAAACGCAGGCTGTGTCTTTTTGCCTGCGGCTGGCTACCGTGATGGGACCGGGGTCTCAGAACTTGGCAGCTATCTGTTTTATTGGTCATCTACAGGTGGAGGTTATTCATATAGCTTTTATTATGGTTACCAAACCACCTATAGTATGGTCGCCAACCCCACTCTTAACACATATATGTATGATAATAGCCGCGCCCGAGGCGGAAGTGTGCGCCTCGTTCGCAACGCGAATTAAATCGACAATAAAGCAAGAAAGGCCGGCAGCGATGTCGGCTTTTCTTTGTTTTTATAAATGTCTCCCGAAATCCATTTGTTCGTGAAGGAAGCGGATGAGTCTTGCTTTTTTCCAAAATCACTCCAACCCTAACAACCAATCGACAGCAAGCACTTTGCGGATGGTATACCCATCTTTGGTTTCCGTGCCTTTTTCGCCTTTCATCATTACAAGAGTAAGGTTGTTGCAATTTGTGGCTTTGGCTCCTTTCAGTAATCCGCCGAGTTCGCGGTTGCGCAGTTTTACAGACGGGGCGCTGAAATCATAGGTGACTTGCACCAATTCCTTTGCCTTCGATTGGCTGACCACGACAAAATCCACCTCAAAATCCTTGTTTTTCTTCAGGTAATACAATTGTTCGTATTCATTACTCATCCTTCGCAGCAATTCTACCGCAACCACATTTTCGAGGCGCCATCCGAAGTTTTCAGTTTGCAGACTTTCGTGCCGAGTGATAAAAGAAGGGTCAACAGCATAATACTTGCGAAATAATTGCCGCTCTCTGCTTTTGAACGAGTATTTCGAAACGCCTTGCACCAAATAAGCCGTTTCCAAATAAGCAAGATAGTTTTTGGCGGTGTGCTCTGATTTAAAATGGAAATCTTTGGCTATGTCAGCAATGGAAAACTCTTGACAAAACCTGTCAAGCATTCCGTTGGCCAAGTCAAATAAGGTCTGCTTGTGGCGAATGTTGTAGCGCAAGCTGATGTCTTTTGTCACAATGGCAGAAATGAGCGAACGGACATAGTCGGTGGGAGCGTCAACATGAAGCAATTCGGGGAATCCTCCCTCAAACAAATATTTGTCAAGTGCTTGAAGGCGAAGTCCATGCGCTTTTGTCGTCTTATGTTGGATGTCAACTCCTATCGCCATACAATACTCGTTGAACGAAAAAGGAAACAATTCTATCTGATGATACCTTCCTGTCAGATGCGTAGCCAGCTCGCCACTCAACAGATTGGCATTGCTTCCCGTCAGAATCAGATGCATTCCTTGACGCAGCATGCGGTTGACGAACAGCGGCCATCCATCCACATTCTGCACTTCATCCATAAAAAGATGCGTGAAGTTGCCAAAAAGCCGATAAAGCGTTTCAAGCATTTCGTCTAATTGTTCCCTGCCTAAACCAGCCAATCGTTCGTCATCGAAATTGACATAAGCGAAACTCACATTACTTTGCAAAAGTACTTTCTGGCATAACGTCGATTTGCCACTTCTTCGCACACCAATCACGATTTGAGCGAGGTTGCTGTCGAGATGGATGTCGTTTTCTTCTCTCCGTGGACATAGAGAAGAAAGGTCAATCGATTCTAATTCAATGCGTTGCTCTGATAATACCCTTTCCAGATCCATGATTTTGTTTCTTTATTTCAATGGCAAAGATACAATAAAAACCATGATAAAATGCAGATTTTGGAAAATTTGTATTCTATAAACTGCAGATTTTGGAAAGATTTCATTGCGCAAATTGCGGATTTTGGAAAACAAACGTGAATAATGCAAAAAAGGTGGTAAACTTACCACCTTTTAGCCAATATTTTCTCCCAAATCAAACCATAAACTCTTCCAAAGAGGAGAACAGTATCTCCTTTAGCTCCTCTTTGTGCTCGGGCGCGGTCTGCGTGAACAGGAAACCCCAGATGCTCATGGCAGGGTTCTGGATGTCGCGGGTCTCCAACACACCGTGGAAGTGCCGCTTGATGCGTTCGAAGTCGATGACGCGGTTGGTGTCGTAGGGCTTGTCCAAGACGATGAAGCTGAACACGTCGTTCTCGATACCGTTCCACATGGTGGCGTAGTCGGGGTGCGTGCCTTCGAAGTAGGCTTGCACGGGCAGCAGATGGCAGGTGTGTCGCGTCAGGTCGTTGAGGCACATGCCGGCAAAACGAAGCGGGTTGACCTCAATCGGGATGGCGCGGCCTGTGTTCTTGTCCACACGGAACTCCACATGCATGGGGAAGTTCTTCAGTCCAAGCACACCATTCAGGTCGATACAGAACTGGTTGAAAGCCGGATAGTTGGCCTCGAAAATCTGCTTGCTCATGCAGTAGAGGCGGTCGCTGACGTCGGTCTCGCTCTTGAAGATATGGTGGAAGATGTTGATGATGTTGGGCTTGCCCTTGGCATCATAGTAGGCATCCACGGCATATTCCTCGCCTTCGATGAACTGCTCCAGCACAAACATCTCGCTGCGCACTACGGTCTCGGGGAACACGGCGCACTGTTTTGCGAAGTTGCGGTCGATGTCATCCAAGGCGGCTTGCCATTCTTCCTTGCTGCGGACGATATACACGCCCACGCTGAGGAAGCCGACAGAAGGTTTCAGCACCAGAGGCAGCGGCAACTCGTCAGGGTTGAGGCTGCGCAAGGCCTTCATCTCCACCTCCTTATAATAGAAGTCGGGATAGATCTGCTGGCAGATACGGCGGAAGGCAGCTTTGTCTTTCAGGATCTTGACTTTTTTCACCAGCTCCGATTCAGGCAACTGAGCATAGAGCCATACCAAGGCATTCTCCGAGACGGCATAGAGTTGGTTAGTTTGGTTGTATCTTTCGACGAACTGCTTGTCTTCCAAAAGGTTGAGCTTGTGGCCTTGCTGCTTCAGCACTTCAGCCATGTCGTTGTGTAAAACGGGGATTTGTTTCTCTTCCAGATAGGCCACCAAAGGGGCGGAAACGTATGGTTTTTCTAAAATAATCATCTCAAAATGTTTTGTGTCCTGTCGGGGCCGTACGAAACGAATTTGATCGGCACACCGACATAATTCTCTATGAATTTAATGTAATCTTCCAGTTTTTGCGGGATCTTGCCTTCAATCTTCTGTTGCCAGCCGGGAAGTTCCGTGTAGACGGGTTCCATCGTCTCGGTGCAGGCGGCGAAGGGCAGATGTTTGGTCTCTTGGCCGTTGTAGCGGTAGGCGGTGGCAACTTTCACGGTAGCAAAGTCGTCCATGACGTCGCTCTTCATCATCATCAGGTCGGTGACGCCGCTGAGCATGACGGCATATTTGAGCGCGGGCAGGTCGAGCCAGCCGCAACGGCGTGGCCGGCCTGTGGTGGCACCAAACTCGTGGCCGTTTTGGCGGAGCATCTCGCCCGTCTCGTCGAACAGCTCGGTGGGGAAGGGACCAGTGCCCACGCGGGTGCAGTAGGCCTTGAAGATGCCATACACCTTGCCCACGCGGCTCGGGGCGACACCCAAACCGGAGCAGACACCCGCTGCGATGACGTTTGACGAGGTCACGAAGGGATAGCTGCCGAAGTCCACGTCGAGCATGGAACCTTGGGCACCTTCGGCCAACACTTTCTTGCCGTTGTCGAGGGCTTCATTGATGAAGTATTCGCTGTCGACAAACTGGTATTGTTTTAGGTATTCAATGCCCTCGAACCAAAGCTTCTCGTATTCGGCGAAGTCATGACCATCGAGTTGAAGTCCTTGCATATCGAAGCCCAGACCTGCAATTTGTTGCAAGTGGATTCGTTTCAGATTTTCGTATTTCTCGCGGAAGTCAGGTGCGTTGATGTCGCCAATACGCAAGCCTCTTCTTGCGGTCTTATCGGTGTAGGTCGGGCCGATGCCTTTCAGCGTGGTGCCGACTTTCATCTTGCCCAAAGCCTTCTCGTTGGCGGCGTCCATGGCTCGGTGTGTGGGAAGGATGAGATGGGCGCGGTTAGCGATCAACAAGGTTTGGCGCAGGTCGAAACCAGCCTCGCGCAAGCCTTCGATCTCACCTTTTAATATATGTGGATCGATGATGACACCGTTGCCGATGAGGTTGAGGCAGCCTGGGGTGAGCACACCCGAAGGGATGTTGTGCAGCACGAACTTCCTGCCTTCAAACTCGATGGTGTGTCCGGCATTGGGGCCGCCTTGGAAACGGCAGACGATGTCATAGTTCGGGGTGAGGGCATCGACCACCTTGCCTTTGCCCTCGTCGCCCCATTGGAGACCTAAGAGGATATCTATTTTGTTCATATTTCGGTGTTTGTTGCTTTTTAGTATTGAGTTTCCCCTGCGGGGAATGGAGTATGTTCGATTGTTGTTTTGCGGCGACCTTAAACGGCATGTAATTCGTTGTGTCCACAAGTCGCCGCATTATTAAGAATACTATCCCTTCCATTCCCCGAAGGGGAATCTTTCTTATCCTTTCTTATGTCCATAAAATATTAGCGAATGATGTGTAATCTCAACGCCAAGCTGTTCTTCAATCGACCGCTGGATCTCAAGCAGGCGCGGGTCACAAAACTCCATGACGGTCTCCGTCTCCAGGTCGATGAAATGGTCGTGCTGGCGGAACTTGTAGGAGCGCTCGTACTGCGCGCAGTTGTGTCCAAACTGGTGCTTGATGACCAGACCGCAGTCGAGTAGCAGGTCGATGGTATTATATAAGGTGGCCCGGCTGACGCGGTACTTGTTGTCTTTCATCTGGTTGTACAGCGAGTCAATGTCGAAGTGCCCGTTGGTCGAGTAAATCTCCTTCAGGATGGCGAAGCGCTCTGGGGTCTTGCGTAACTTCCTCCGCTGCAAGTAATCGATGAATAACTTCTTGACAGCCAGATAGGTATTGTCAAACGAGTCTTTCATATTTTAACGTCGTGATGAGGCGCAAAAATAAGAAAATTTTTCAGACTGATTCTAAATAATCCGCATTTTTAATTGCTCTTGCGGACCACCTTCTGGATTTCCTTCAGCTGGCCTAGTTTGGCAATAAGGTCGTCGAGTTCCTTGGTGTTGTGCACGTAGATAGAGAGGGTGGCTTCCACCACGTCTTGCTTGGCTTCCATGTGGAGCGAGTGCAGGTTAAGCTGCATCTCGTTGGAGAGCAGGTTGGTCATGCGGTTGAGCAGTCCTGCCGAGTCCAAAGCGGTGATTTTCAGTTCCGCAAGGAAGGCAATCTCGCTCTTGGGCTGCCATTTGGCCTTCACGATGTTGTTTCCGAAACGCGACGAGAGCTGGATGGCCTTGGGACAGTTGCTCCTGTGGATTTGCAGCGGCTCACCGGGGAAGCTGAAGGCGATAACATCGTCGCCGGGGATGGGGTTGCAGCAGGTCGACACGTTGAAGTCGAACTCGCCCGAGGTGGTGAGGGACGGCGTCTCGTCTTTCTCTTTATTGTTGCCCAAGAGGCCGAAGGAGATGAAACGCACGAAGCTGCCGTTCGACTGCGGCTTGAGCACGCTACGGATGACACGCTCGTCGATTTTACCAGTGGCTACCATATAATAGAAGTCGATGGAGCTGGTGAGGCCTTCGGCGGTCATCACCTGATTGCGGTTGGCTTTGGAAGGTTCGAGGCCGAGTTTCTTCATGATGGCCTCAAATTTCTGCTCACCCTCTTCGCGGAAGGTGCGGCGGTATTCCTTAATGCCGTTCTTGAGGCGCGACTTGGCCGTGGCTGTGGCCAAAAACTCGAACCATTTCTCCTGCGGGTGCTGCGACTCGGAGGTGATGATCTCCACCTGGTCGCCTTTGGTGAGCTGCCGGTCGAGTTGGGCCAGTTTGTTGTTGACGTTGGCCGCGATGCTATGGTCGCCAATCTCAGAGTGGATGTAATAGGCGAAGTCGAGGGCGGTGGAGCCTTTGGGCAGTGTGATCATCTTGCCCTGCGGGGTGAAGACGTAGATTTCGTCGGAGAAGAGGTCGAGCTTGAAGTTGTCGACAAACTCGATAGCGCTGTCCGACTCGCTTCCGATGAGATCCTTGGCTTTCTTCAGCCATTCATCGAAACCGCTCTCGGTCCTGTCGTCGTCGGTTTTGTATTTCCAGTAGGCGCCGAAGCCTTTTTCGGCAATTTCTTCCATGCGTTGGCTGCGGATCTGCACCTCGACCCAGTTACCCGTCTGGCCCATCACCACGGCGTGCAGGCTCTCGTAGCCGTTGGCTTTCGGGAACGAGATCCAGTCCTTCAGCTTCTGGGTGTAGGGACGGTAGCAGTTGGTCAGCACGGCATAGATCTTCCAACACTCCATCCTTTCTTGCTCTTTCGGGCAGTCGGTAATGAGGCGGACGATGAAGGAACCATAGAGGTCCTCGAAGGCCAACTCCTTGTCCATCATGCGTTTCCATACCGAGTTGACTGAGCGTTCCTTGATTTCGGCCCTGGCCTTGATGCCGTTTTTCTCCAACTCAGCTTCGATGGGTGCGATGAAGTCGCGCAGCTCGCCCATGCGCTTGCCACGGGCATCATCCATACGCTTACGGATGTTATAGTAGATGGTGGGATTGGTGTATTTCAGCGACAGGTCTTCCAGCTCGATTTGGATGGCATGGAGGCCGAGACGGTAGGCAAGGGGCGCGTAGATATAGGTGGTCTCAGAGGCAATCTTCAGCTGCTTGTGCTTGGGCATCGAGTCCAAAGTGCGCATGTTGTGCAGGCGGTCGCTGAGCTTGATGAGCACCACGCGGATATCGTACGACAGAGACGAGATGACCTTTTTGAAGTTCTCGGCTTGGGCGCTCTCGGCACCTTCCAGGTTGTCGAATTTGGTGAGGCCGTCCACCACACGCGACACCTTCTCGCCGAACATCTCCCGGATGTCGTCAAGGGTATATTGCGTGTCTTCCACCACGTCGTGCAGCAGGGCGCAGATGATGGAGGTGCGGCCCAGCCCGATGTCGCTGGCGGCGATGGTAGCCACCTCGATGGGATGGTAGATGTAAGGCTCACCCGAGCGGCGGCGTTGGTCCTTGTGGGCTTCCACGGCGAAGTAAAACGCCTTGTTGACCATCTCTAGGTCGGCGGCTTCCTTGCGTGTCTGCCAAGCGTCGATGAGGCGCTGGTGTCGTCGCTCGATTTCTTCTTTCTCTTCTTTGGAATAGGTGTCGGGTAAAACGGGGTTCATGGTATTTGCATTTTTAGACCGCAAATTTATGCATAATCCTTTGTATGGTAGGCATCATGGGTGGATTTTTTTTGATGCTCAAAGATGTTTTTTGAAAAATGTTTATATTTGCGGTCGGAAATACTATTTGAAATGAAGCCGATTAGCATTGATGATGTGGAATATGTTCATGGGTTGGTGCTTTTGCTGTTGTTCAGCGATGGCACCACTCGGACGATTGATTTCAGCGATTTTTTTGAGAAGCATCCGCATCCTCAATATAACAAGTATAAGCGGAAAGCGGAGTTCAAAAAGTTCTGGTTGCGCAACGGAAACCTCATTTGGGGCAAACATGCTGACCTGAATTTCCCGTTGAATGCCTTGTATTATGGCAATTTAGAATTGTGCTGTGATGACGAATGGCCTGAGGCCAATTGAAAACATACAATAAGCATTAATTGAACGGAAACAATCAAACAAAAACATTGAATAATATGAAACACCTACTACTTTTTCTGCTTGTCATCTTTGAATGTGGCTTTGCTATGGGGGCAAGGCTTGTTGCGATTGCCGATTCCATTGAGGAATATCGTTGCATGCCTCCTCGTTATTTAAGGGGAGAGACCACGGAAGAAGGGCCTTTGGTTCAGTGGTCATATTTTGATGAGCAAGGTGGATCGACCTTAAAGCACTTCAACGTTTATCGCAGTGCCACTTCCGCCATTCACGATTTTGAATATATTGCACAAGTGCCGGCAATGGAAGGCGTGTCGGATTATAAGTATCTTGACCAAGTTCAAGAAGGGATGTGGTATTACCGTGTGAGGGCTTTTCACGAATATGAAGGGCAGACATGTGAGTCGATAGACGCTCCAACACCTTTCGGGAAACAGTATTTGCCGCTTGACATGAGTTGTGAGCCAGGCAACTGGCAGTTTTACGATTTTGGGGACTATTATTATTCGGTGGAATTGCGCGATTATTATTGGGGCGTGAGATTTCCGGAATTGAGGTTGCAGTGGTATATCGGGCAATATGTGACCCGCATTGCCATTTATGACCCAGAGATTGGTCAAGGAGAATACACGTTAAGGATATATAAAGGTGGCGAAGATGCCCCTGACGAATGTGTCTTGTTGCAGGATTTCACGATGCTAGGGACGAATGATTGGCATTATGAAGAAGTGTTGGTTCCTATTACTGCTGATAATTTGTGGGTTGTGCTTAAATCGCATGGCGTGGAACAGCCAGCCGCAAGTGTTTATGAATACTTGGGTGGCTTGAAGGATGGAAGGTGGATTTCGCCTGATGGTCAATTGTGGTACGACTTGGATGATTATGGGGGATATCGTAATAATTTCATGATTCGCATCATGATAACCACGGAAGATGGTGTTGAGGAAGAAATCGGGCTGTCTGATGATGCCCAAATTTATCCCGTCCCGACCGCAGACATTCTGCATGTTGAGGCGGACGATTTGAAAGGAGTGGAGGTATATGACATGATGGGCCGGCAGGTGGTTTCGCTGTCTTCTACCCAATGCAATGCTAAAGAGATAGACCTTTCGCGCTGTCCTTCAGGCGTATATCTTGTAAAACTAATCACTAGTGTTGGGGTAGTAACAAAACGGGTGTGTGTAAATAATTGACATTTCTTCATACAGGCGCATCAGAATTTTTCAGGTGCGCCTTTTTTATGGATTTGGAAAAATTCCGTACCTTTGCGCCCAAATGAAAAACATCCGAAATTTCTGCATCATAGCCCATATCGACCATGGCAAATCGACCTTGGCCGACAGGCTTTTGGAACTCACCCATACACTCAACGACAAAGAACTCGTCGACCAGGTACTCGATGATATGGATCTTGAGCGCGAGCGCGGCATCACCATTAAGAGCCACGCCATCCAAATGAAATACAACTACAAAGGCGAGGAATACACCCTCAACCTCATTGACACCCCTGGCCACGTCGACTTCTCCTACGAGGTGTCGCGCAGCATCGCGGCCTGCGAAGGCGCCCTGCTCGTGGTGGATGCCACACAAGGTATTCAGGCACAGACGATTGCCAACCTCTATTCAGCTCTCGAACACGACCTCGAGATCATCCCCGTGATGAATAAAATCGATATGGACAGTGCCATGGTCGACATCGTGGAGGACCAGATGGTGGACCTCCTGGGCTGCGACCCGAGCGAGATCCTGAAGGTTAGTGCCCGCACGGGTGAAGGCGTGCCTGCTGTATTGGACGCCATCGTCGAGCGCATCCCTTGCCCGAAAGGCGATCCCGAGGCTCCGCTGCAAGCCCTCATTTTCGACTCGGTGTTCAACTCGTTCCGAGGCATCATCGCCTATTTCCGTATCATGAACGGCACGATGCGGACCAACGACCTTGTTAAGTTCTTCGCTACAGGCAAGGAATACAATGCCGACGAGATTGGCGTGCTGCAACTGAAGCAAGTGCCTAAGAAAGAGCTCTCTGCGGGCGACGTGGGCTACATCATCTCGGGCATCAAGACCTCGAAGGAGGTCAAGGTGGGCGACACCATCACCCATGTCGAGAACCCCTGCGCCGAGCCGGTGGCGGGCTTCGAGAACGTGAAACCTATGCTGTTTGCGGGTATCTATCCTGTCGACGCGGACGACTACGAGGAACTGCGTGCTTCGTTGGAGAAACTGCAACTCAACGACGCCTCCCTCGTTTGGGAACCTGAGTCGTCGGCGGCATTGGGCTTCGGCTTCCGTTGCGGCTTCTTGGGCCTCTTGCACATGGAAATCGTGCAGGAACGCCTCGACCGCGAGTTCGACATGGACGTCATCACCACAGTGCCTAATGTGTCGTTCAAGTGCTATAAGACTGATGGCGAGATGATTGAGGTGCACAACCCCAGTGGGCTGCCCGAGGTGACCAAGATTGACCATATCGAGGAACCTTATATCCTCGCACAAATCATTTCGAAGAACGAGTTCACCGGCCCCATCATGACATTGTGCATCGACCGTCGCGGCGTGCTGAAGAACCAGGTCTACCTCTCCACCGACCGTGTGGAGCTGACTTTCCAGATGCCGTTGAGTGAAATCGTCTTCGACTTTTACGACAAGCTGAAATCCATCTCGAAGGGCTATGCCTCTTTCGACTATCATATCGCTGGCTATCAGGATGCCGACTTGGTGAAGCTCGACATCATGCTTAACGGCGAGTCCGTCGATGCCTTGTCCACTTTGATTCACCGAGGCCATGCCTACGAGTTTGGTCGGCGCATGTGCGAGAAGCTGAAGGAATTGATACCTCGTCACCAGTTCGATATCGCTATCCAAGCCGCCATTGGTGCGAAGATTATCGCCCGCGAGACAGTGCGTCAGGTGCGCAAGGACGTGACAGCGAAGTGCTACGGCGGCGACGTCTCCCGTAAACGCAAACTGTTGGAGAAACAGAAAGCTGGTAAGAAACGCATGCGTCAAATCGGCAATGTCGAAGTGCCGCAATCGGCGTTCTTGGCGGTGCTGAAATTGGATTGATCAAGGTCCCTGAGCTTGTCGAAGGGCCGACATATAACAGACGGTGCTTCGACAGGCTCAGCAACCTGTTCTAACTGAACAACTGAATAACTGACAACTAAATGACCTTCTTGCAATACCAAATTGCCCTAACGCTCTTACCTGGTATCGGTGATATCAGCGGGAAGAAATTCGTGCAGTATTGTGGCAGCGCCGAGGCCATCTTCAAGGAGACGCGCAAGTCGTTGGAGAAGATCACGGGCATGCGTGAGGCCTCCATCGACGCCATCTGTAAGCCTAAGGAATACCTGAAGAGGGCAGAGGAGGAGATTGAGTTTGTGGAGAAGAACGGCATTCAGCTTTTGTTTTTCTTGGATTCGGACTACCCTCGACGTCTTTTGCAGTGCGATGATGCCCCGATGATGCTGTACTACAAAGGCAAGGCCAACCTCAACGCCAACCGCGTGGTGGCCATCGTCGGCACACGCAACATCACCGAATATGGCAAGGAGAACTGCAACCAACTGGTGGAGGACTTAAAGGATGACAATGTTTTGATTGTGAGTGGTTTGGCATACGGTGTTGATACCTGTGCCCATAAGGCCTCAGTGAAAAACGCTATCCCGACGGTGGGCGTGATGGGCAGCGGCATGCAGCAAATCTATCCTGCGCCGAACAAGAAATTAGCCTCCGACATGATTGAACATGGCGGCGGCATCCTCACCGAGTGCATGAGCGGCACCTTGCCCGACCGCGAGAACTTCCCGCGTCGCAACCGTATCATCGCGGGTATGGCCGATGCCGTAGTCGTCATCGAGTCGGCGATGAAAGGTGGCTCGTTGATTACGGCTGATTTGGCTAACTCCTACAGCCGCGATGTGTTTGCCTATCCCGGCCGCGTGATGGACATCTACAGCCAGGGCTGCAACTACCTCATCCGCACCAATCGCGCCCACCTCATGGAAAGTGTGCTCAACCTGCGCTACATCATGCGCTGGGACTCGGAATCGAAGACGGAGAAACAGACGGCTTTGTTCCGCGAGTTCACCGCGGAGGAGAAACTCATTATGGACTGCTTCGGCACGAATGCGGTCATCAATCTGGATGACATCATCGTGAAGACTGAGCTGCCGACCACCAAGATAGCAGCCCTTTTGTTGACATTGGAATTCGACGGCGTGCTGATGGCATTGCCCGGAAAACGTTACCAGAAATGCTAGGCAAGGTCATCAAATCGACGGGCAGCTGGTACATCGTCCTCGACGAACAGGGACGACAGTGGGAGTGTCGCCTGCGCGGCAAGATTCGCTTGGATGGCATCCGCAGCACCAACCCCGTGGCGGTGGGCGACAATGTGCAGTTTGAGCAGGAGCCTGGCAAGGATACGGGCGTCATTAAGAAGATTGAGCCTCGCGATAATGTGATTGTCCGCCAGTCGGTCAACCTAAGCAAGGCCTCGCATATCATCGCTGCCAACGTCGACTTGGCCATCGTGGTGGCTACAATCGCCCAACCGCGTACCTCCACAGGTTTCATCGACCGTTTCTTGGTCACTGCCGAAGCCTATCACATCCCTGCTGCCTTGATTTTCAACAAGTGCGACCTTTACACCGATGAACAGATCGGGGAGATGTGTGTGCTGATGGAATACTACGAGAGCCTCGGCTACACCTCGTTCGGCGTCTCGGCCAAGACAGGCTTCCAAATCGACCAATTGAGAGCATTGATGCAAGACAAGATATGCCTGTTCTCGGGCCATTCTGGTGTGGGCAAGTCAGCTCTTGTGAACGCCCTTGACCCCTCGCTGAACGTCCGCATCGGGGCTATCTCTGACTATCACGAGAAAGGCAAGCACACCACCACCTTTGCCGAAATGCATCATCTGGGCTTTGGTGGATGGATTGTCGACACGCCTGGTATCAAGGAGTTTGTGCTGTATGACCTTGAGAAAGAGACGTTGGCGCAGCGTTTCCCCGAGATGCGTGAGCTGATGAGCGAGTGCCGTTTTGCCAACTGCACCCATACTCATGAACCTGGTTGCGCGGTGAAGGAAGCCGTCGAGCGCGGCGACATCGCCGACTGGCGCTATGTGAATTATATCCGCATGATGACGGATGAGAGCCATGATTCAGTAAAAGAAGAAGGATAAATATTGACACGGGACTACGGGACACGGGACACGAGACGTTGGTTTGTCCCGCGTCTCGAAGTCTCGCGTCTCGTGTCAAATAAAATCTATAGAATATGAGAATCGCCCTATTTGGAAAGACCCTCGCCCCCGAGAATGGGGAATATATGCGGCAATTGTTCAAGGAACTGGCCGATAACAAGGTGGAAATCGTTGTCTACGAGCCTTTTGCCTCTATTATCGCCGCCAATATCCCCGAAGGCGTGTACTATACCGTTTTTCATTCCCATGCCGACCTGAAGGACGACCTGCTGTTTTCCATTGGCGGCGATGGCACCATCCTCGACACGGTGCCTTTCGTCCTTGACTCAGGCATCCCCGTGGTGGGCATCAACATGGGACGGCTGGGCTTCCTCTCCAGCATCTCCAAAACTGAGATTGCTAAGGCGGTCCACAGCGTGCTCACGGGCGAATACAGCGTCGAGCAGCGCACACTTTTGGAACTGGTCTCGCCCGAGAAAGTCTTCGACGACGTGAAATATGCCCTCAATGAGTTGAATGTCATCCGTAACCCCGAGCATAGCTTGTTGGCAATCAAGGTCTTTGTTGACGATGTCTATCTCAACACATACTGGGGCGATGGCATCCTGCTGGCCACCCCGACAGGTTCCACGGCCTACTCGCTGAGCGCAGGCGGGCCCATCATCGCGCCCAACGCCAAGAACTTCGTTATCACGCCCATCGCCACGCACAATCTCACTGTGCGTCCCGTCGTCATCCCCGACGACAGCACCATCCGCATCCAGGTGGAAGGCCGTGAGAAGAAGTTTGTTTTCAGCATGGATTCAAGGAGTTGTACCTTAGATACTTCCGTGCAGCTTGAGGTGCGCAAGGCAGGCTTCTGCCTCAACCTCGTCAGGATGCGCGGCGAGGACTTCTTCGGCACCATTCGCAACAAATTGATGTGGGGAAAAGACAATAGAAATTGAAATCTGTCGTTTTCATTGGAAAATTTCATACCTTTGCAGTTTTGAATTATGGTAAGAAAACTTCGTTTTTTGTTGATAATGTGTTGCTTGGCTATTTTTGGCCAGGCAAACGCCCAGTTTGACGACCCCAAAACGCTCGAAATCGGTCCCCATGCTGGTGCGAGTTACTATATGGGTGACATCAACCCGACCATGCCTTTTGCCATGGCCGACCTCGAGTTTGGTGGCGTGGTGCGCTTCAATTACGACACACGTTGGACCTTTCGTGCCGACTATTCCTATGTCACGGTGAAGGCTTCCGATGAACAGATCAAGTGGCGTCCCGAGCGTCAATTGAATTTCACGAGCAAAATCCATGATGTCAGCTTTGTGGCTGAGTTCAATTTCCTGGAATATTACACGGGCAACCCGAAGAGAAACGTGTCGCCTTACATTTTCGCTGGCATCTCGGTGTTCCATTATACGACTTTCGCTGATGTGGATGGCACGATGGTCGACTTGAGCGACTACCTGACCGAGGCCGCGCCGACTGACCCGAAATGGTACGACAAATTATTTGGCAAGACCAGTCCCATCGGTATCTCCATTCCCTTTGGCATGGGCGTGAAGTTCGCCTTGTCGAAGCACATGGCCGCCACGGTGGAGTGGAGGATGCAGAAGACTTTCACCGACTATCTCGACGATATCGCCACCGTTTATCCCGAGCAACACGCGATTTATACCGCCGAAGACGGCACGAAATACGACTTGACTGACCCGACGGGTAACTATATCCCCGGCCAACAGCGCGGCAACTCCGCCTTCAACGACTGGTTCGGCATGGCACGCGCGTCGCTGACCTGGAAATTCAACCTGCCCGACGGTAGAGGCTGTAACCTTAGCAAATTCTGACTATGGAACTGAAAGACCAACTGATGCAACAAATCGACCGCGAGCGTCTGCCGCAGCATATCGCCATTATCATGGACGGCAACGGCCGCTGGGCCAAGGAACGCGGTAAGCAACGCCTCTTCGGCCACCAAAGCGCCATACAGTCGGTGCGAGAGGTGAGCGAGGCCTCCGCCGAAATCGGGGTGCCGTATCTGACGCTTTATGCCTTCTCGACCGAGAACTGGAACCGTCCTTTGGCTGAGGTCAGCGGGCTGATGTCATTGTTGGCCACCACCATCACGAAAGAGGTTGTCACGATGAACAAGAACAGCATCAAGTTGAACGCCATCGGTGATTTGAAGAGTCTGCCCAAGGCCAACTACGACCAGCTGATGAAAGCCATCGACGACACGAGCCACAACACGAGGATGACCCTCACCCTCGCGCTGAGCTATTCGGGCCGTTGGGACCTCAAGCAGGCCGCGCAACGTATGGCACAGGATGTGGCTGCTGGAAAACTCACTCCCGAGGCCATCGACGATGCGACGATCTCGTCCTACCTCTCGACGGCGGGCATGCCCGACCCCGAGCTGCTCATCCGTACCAGCGGCGAGGAACGCATCAGCAACTTCCTGCTTTGGCAACTGGCTTATTCCGAACTCTATTTTACCCCAAAATACTGGCCCGACTTCCGCAAGGCCGACCTCTACGAGGCCATCCTGAACTATCAGCATCGTGAACGCCGCTTTGGGAAGACCAGCGAACAAGTAACGAAAAAATGATTGAAAAATAAGACTATGCGATTGAGATATATACCCTTTCTGCTGTTTCTGACGATGCATTTGGCCTTCGGAAACAGCGCTTTTGCCCAAATCCAAATCGGCGACGACCTTTCGGAGATCGATTATGCCCGCCCGAAGGATTACGAAATCGGCGGCATCGTCGTCCAAGGGGCCAAGTATGTCGATGCCTCTATGCTGAGCATGGTGGCTGGCTTGAGGGTGGGCGACGTGGTGACCATCCCTAGCGACGACATCTCTTCCGCCATCCGCAAGATCTGGGAACAGGGCTTGTTCGAGGATGTGTCCATCAACGCCACGGACTTCGTGGGCGACAAGGTATTCCTGCAAATCGTCATCCAAGAGAAACCACGTGTGTCGAAGTTCTCCTTCAAAGGCATCAAGAAGAGCGAGGCCGACGAGATTCGTAACAAAATCAACCTGTCGCGCGGTGACATTGCCACCGATCACCTGCTGACCAAGACCACCCGTATCATCGAGGACTATTATTACGACAAAGGTTTCCACAATGTGAACATCGACATCCAACAGGTGGCCGACTCCGCCCGTGAGAACTACATCGACATGGTCATCGACATTGACAAGGGCCCTAAAGTGAAAATCGGTGAAATCAATATCATTGGTAACGAGCAGCTTTCTGACGGACAGATTCTGTTGGCCATGAAGGAGACCAAGAAGCGCGGCCATTTCGACCCGTTAGATCCCCTTGGTCCGTTGGTGGTGAACACCGTCGCCGATGTGTTTACCCTGCATCCCTTGAGGGCTATCACCGGAATCGAGGAGTATTTCTATGACAACTACCGCCCCCGCATCTTCAAGTCTTCGCGATACATGGAGAAGAACTACGAGGAAGACAAGAAACTGATTATAGAAAAATACAATTCCAAGGGCTATCGCGACGCGCGCATCGTCCGCGACTCCGTCTATAAGATCGATGACAGTAACTTGGGCATCGACATCGTCATCAACGAAGGCAATAAGTACCATTACCGCAATATCGCCTGGACGGGCAACACCAAATACACCAGCGAGTTTTTGAATACCATCCTCGGCATCAGTCCCGGAGATGTATATAATAAGGAGTTGCTCGACAAGAACCTGACTTATAGCGAGACCAGCTTGGACATCAGCTCATTGTATATGGACGACGGCTATCTCTTCTTCCGCGCCGACCCCGTGGAAGTGGCCGTAGAAAACGACTCCATCGATCTCGAAATCCGACTCACCGAAGGCAAGCAGGCCCGCATCAGCAACGTCACGCTGTCGGGCAACACCAAAACATACGACCATGTGGTGTTGCGTGAGCTTTATACCCGCCCCGGACAACTCTTTAGCCGCAGTGACGTGACGCGTTCCATTCGTGAGTTGGCCACTTTAGGTTTCTTTAACCAAGAAAAGATTATCCCCGATGTGCAGCCCAACTTAGCCGACAACACCGTTGACATTGGCTACAGCGTGGAGGAAGCCGCCGCCGACCAAATCCGATTCTCGGCAGGTTATTATGCCGGTTATCTGATGCTGGAAGCCGGCCTGCAGTTCAGCAACTTCTCCATGCGTAACATTTTCAACAAGAAAGCATGGCGACCGCTGCCTATGGGCGACGGACAGAAGCTCTCGCTGGCAGTGAGCACCTTGGGTCGTCAATACATCATGTATAACATTTCTTTCACCGAACCTTGGCTGGGAGGCCGCAAGCCCAACGCGTTGACGGTTTCGTTCTACCAGTCGTTCTATGCCAACGGAACGGACAGGACGGCTACGAGCTATGGCTGGTTCAAGATGACGGGCGGTACCATTGGCTTAGGTCGCCGTTTGACCTGGCCTGACGATTATTTTGGCTTGTTTATGGGTCTGAACTTGAAGCGTTATAACCTGCATAACTATCCGACATCTGCCCTGAATTTGACCGATGGCAATGGTAAGTTCAACCTCATCAGCTACAGCATCGTGCTGTCGCGCAACTCGGTGAGTCAGCCGCTCTATCCGCGCAGCGGCTCGGAAATTCAGTTCGGACTGGAGATCACACCGCCTTATTCGCTCTTCGCCAACCAGAGTTATGCTGGTCTTCCCGAAGAAGAGAAATACAAATGGATTGAGATGCACCGTTGGACCTTCAAGGCGGCATGGTATACCGAACTTTATGACAAACTCGTGATGATGACGCGCGTGCGTTTTGGCTATCTGGGCTACTACAACGACGAGATTGGTCCCACGCCCTTTCACCGTTTCTTCCTCGGTGGCGACGGCTTAAGCTCCTATTCTCTCGACAGCCGCGAATTGGTCGGTATGCGTGGTTATGCCAACAGCTCGCTGACGCCGGGTTATTACAACAGCACCAGCTCTGGCGGTGATGGCGGTAACATCTTGACGAAGTACACTTTGGAGTTGCGCTACCCGCTCTCCTTGAATCCGCAGGCCACCATTTACGCTTTGACTTTCCTTGAGGCGGGTAACTGCTGGCTCGGCTTTAAGGACTTCGACCCCTTTGAGGTGAAACGCTCGGCGGGTTTGGGTGTGCGCATCTACTTGCCCATGTTCGGTCTGCTCGGCCTCGACTGGGGTTATGGCTTCGACGATGTCTATGGTGCCTCGGGTGTCAACCACAGCCAGTTCCACTTCTCCATTGGAGGATCCATTGATTAATGCTGAATGCTGAATGTTGAATGCGGAATGAATGGTCTCGCGTCTCGTAGTCCCGCGTCCCGCGTCAAAAAAAACTTTGGAACGATTATTGATAAATGAGCATACAAACAGAAAACAATAATACAATGAAAGCATTTAAAACCTTGATTTTGACCGCTGCTTTGGTTTGTGGCGGCATCATGACTGCCAACGCACAGCTTGGCGGTGCACAAAAAATCGTCTATGTTGATTCGGAATACATCATGGAGAACATTCCGGAGTATGGTGACGCTCAGGAAGAGTTGAACGCCCTTTCGGCCAAATGGCAGAACGAAGTGAAGGCCCTCTACGACAAGGTGTCGGAGATGTACAGCAAGTACCAGACCGAGATGCTGCTGCTTTCCGAAGACCAGAAGCGCGCCCGCGAGCAGGCCATCATCGACAAGGAACAAGAGGCCAAGAACCTGCAGATGCAGTATTTTGGTGCCGAAGGCCAGCTCTATCAGAAGCGTACCGAGCTGATCCAACCCATCCAGGAGAAGGTCTACACGGCTATGAAGGAAGTGGCCCAAACCAAGAACTACGCCTTTATCCTTGATTTGGCTTCGGGCACCTCGATCCTCTATGCCAATGACAAGAACGATGTCAGCGATGATGTGCTCGACCAGCTGGGCAATGTCATGCAGACCGTGCGTCGCGAGAACCGTCAGCGTTCCAATGGCGGAACCTCTGGCGGCTCCACTGGTGGCAGGTCTTCGAACTCAGGTGGCAAGGGTGGCAAGTCCACAAAATAAGTCGCTTTGGGCGGAGCTAAGCAAATAATTTGTATCTTTGCGGCACGAAAGACAAGTATTTGATAGTTAAATTATTAAAAGTCAATAAGATGAAAAAAGTATTCAAAGTTTTGTTTCTGGGTATTGCCCTCTTCGTGATGAGCGGTGTGGCCCAAGCACAAGTGAAGATTGCCCATGTCAATACGGCTGAGATCCTCGATGCCATGCCCGACAAGGCCAAGGCAGAGAAAGACCTGGAGAAGTATTACAACGAGTTGCAGGACCAGCTGCAGACCATGGCCAAGGAGTATCAGACCAAGTTGCAAGATTACGAGGCCAACCAAGCCACCATGTCGAACATCGTGAAGCAGTCGAAGGAGAAGGAGATCGTTGACCTCCAGACCCGCATCCAGCAGTTCCAGGCCAACGCCGAGCAGGAGTTTGAAGGCAAACGCGCCGAGTTGCTGAAGCCCATCCTCGACAAGATCCAGAATGCCATCAACGCCGTGGGTAAGGAGAAGGGTTACACCTACATCATCGACCTCGCAACGGGTGCCGCCGTCTATGTGGGCGACAGCGCCGTTGACTGCACCAAGGATGTGAAAGCCAAGTTGGGCATTATCAAATAAGTTTTGGTAATCACAAATGAAAACTGCCGACTCAAGGAGCCGGCAGTTTTTTTATTTGATGCTCTCACGTTTGACTTTGGCGAACCTCAGTAGCTTGAGGATGCCCAAAGGCTTGCGGTCATCTTTATTGGCGAGGTTGAGGAAGAGGCCGAACTTCTTCGCGATGGGAATCTTGTAGGTCTCGACGAACTCGATGAGGGTGCCGTCGGGGTCTTCTACGTATGTGAAGTGGCCGTTGGCATCGCCCATGCCAAAGTCGGCGCCGCTGTCGCAGACGAAGGGATGCCCCAAGGCTTCGGTCTCGGCCTTCACCGCGTCCATGTGGCGCACGTCAAAGCAGAGATGGATGTAACCTGGGTCGCCCCAGTAGCGTCCTTCGTAGAGTTTCTTGCCGGGGCCGTCGACGCTTTGGATGAGTTCCAAATGAGAGGTGCCCATGATGCGGCTCAGCGGCCCTTCGATGGGCTTGCTGCGCTCGAGAATGACGCGACGCATAGGCTTCTCGCCATTGGGCAAGCATTTTAGGTCTTCAAACACACCTGTTTGGTCGAAGACCACCTTGTCGTATTCCAGTAGCTGCATGTAGAAGGGCAGGGAACGCTCGATGTCGCTCACCCCGATGACAGCGCCGTTGGCACCGCCTGTCACGAGTTTCTTGTCGTCGATGAAGACATAGTCGTCTTGCTCGAGTTGGAAGAGGTTGCCGTAAGGGTCTTTCATGAAGAACTCCTTCTGTCCGGCGGGCGAGGTCATGACAGGACTGATGATGTCGAGGCCCTTATTAATAAAGGTGTTGTAAGCCGCTTCGATGTCGGGGATCTTCACCTTGGCAATGAGGATACCCAAGTCGCCGAGTTTCACAGGCTCTTTCAGGTAGTTCAGTTCGCGCCCTTTGGGTTGCCAAATCTCAAAGCCGCCGCCGCCACGGATGTTGACGGCGATGCCTGAACGACGCGGCTGGGGCTTGCCGCCCGTGTAGGGGAGCATGCGCTCCGCCACGCCTTCGTCGTCGACGATCTTGATCTCGAAGCCGAAGTTGTCGTAATACCATTTCCAGGCCTCCACGAAGTCGTTGACTCCGATGCCCACTTGCTGTATGCCGCAGATGACTTTGGATTTCATATTTCAAGATTTAAAGATTCAAAGATTCGGCTGTTAGCATTTAGCCGTTAGCTATTAGCACGCCAGCTATTGTGCTAACGGCTAATTGCTAATGGCTAACAGCCCACTTAAGTAGCAGATATCTTTCTAGACAGTTTATAATACAAAGGTAAGCAATATTTATGGATATACGCCATCAGAAGCTCGGATTTTCCGATGAGCTTTCTGTGTTTCTGCCGCTTGATGGCGCGCACGGCGATGGCACCACATTTGCCGACGTCGAGGCCATTGGCTTGGCCGGCATCCATCTTGGCGTGGGCTGTGCCGTCGCCCATGAGGGCGCTCTTGCTGATCTGTGTGTTGATGCGTCCAGGGATGAGGAAGGTGACGCCGATATTGTCGTATTCTAGCTCCAGCGACTCGTAGAAGCCGAACAAGGCGTGTTTGGCCGCACAATAGGCCGAACGCAGCGGGAAGCCGAACAAGCCCGATAGGGAAGTGGTCACGCTGAACTGCACATGCTCCTTCGCCTTGATCATTTCACCGAACTTCTTCACGAGGTAGACGCCGCTCATGAAGTCGATTTTCATGATTTTTTCATCGACGCTAAAATCGGTGTCTAAGGCTTTTTCACGCTGCGAGATGCCCGCGTTGAGCACGAAAAGGTCGATGCTCAAGCCATTGGAAATCACAAAGTCGTAGAGGCGGTCGATGGAACTGTAGTCGTCGAGCTGGGTCTCAGTGGCGTAGGCGCGCACGCCATATAGCTCGCATTGTTCCTTGGTCTTGTTGAGGTCGTCGATGCCGAGACCCGTCAGCACGAGGTGGCAGCCTTCCTGCGCCAGATGCAGCGCGATGCTCTGCCCAATGCCGGTGCCGCCGCCAGTGACTAGGGCTGTTTTGTTTTTTAGATTTAGCATTTGCTTTAGTATTAATGCTCTTTGGTTTCCCCTGCGGGGAATGGAGTTTGCATAAGATTTAAAAGCGGCGGCTTTAAGTGCCTTGAAGGTGGTAGGATTCTCAAGCCGCCGCGTTAAACAATAACACCACTCTCCATTCCCGAAGGGAATCTCTTTTTCTACGCTGCAAAATTAAAAATAATTCCTTCATGTTGGGATAATCAATATATTTACTAATTTTGTGGCTCATAAACGGCTGCCACGGTGTGACAGCCCTACAATTGAACAACTGAATAACTAAAAAACTATCAACTAAATATGGATATATTTGAACGAATATCAAAGGATTCCGGTGGCCCGATTGGGCAGTACCGTGAACGTGCCGACGGCTATTTTGCTTTTCCGCGTCTGGAAGGCGAGCTGGGACCGCGCATGACCTTCAACGGCAGGGAAGTGCTCTGCTGGAGTTTGAACAACTATTTGGGCTTGGCCAACCATCCCGAGATTCGTCGTGTGGATGCCGAAGCCGCCGCCAAATACGGCCTCGCCGCTCCCATGGGCGCCCGTATGATGACGGGTCACACCCGCATGCACGAGCATTTCGAGCATGAGCTGGCCGACTTCGAGAAGAAGGAAGCCGCCTATCTGTTCAACTTTGGTTACCAGGGCATCGTGTCGACCATCGACACCCTGACCAGCCCGCATGATGTTATCGTATACGACAACGAAGCTCATGCTTGCCTGCTAGACGGTATCCGCTTGCACATCGGCAACAAGTACAAATACCGCCACAACAACATGGAAGACCTCGAGAAGAAGTTGAAGGTTGCCACTGAAGTGGTGGCCAAGACTGGTGGCGGTATCCTCGTCATCACCGAGGGCGTGTACGGCATGACGGGCGCTTTGGGCGACCTTGCTGGCATCGTTGCTCTGAAGAAGAAATACAGCTTCCGCATCCTCATCGACGACGCCCACGGTTTCGGCGTGATGGGTCCCAATGGTCGCGGCACCTCCGAACATTTCGGCGTGATGGACGACATCGACATCTACATCGGCGCCTACGCCAAGGCTATGGCCATCATTGGCGGTTTCGTGGCTGGTCCGAAGTATGTGATTGAGTACCTGCGTTATAACATGCGTTCACAGATGTATGCCAAGAGCCTGCCCTTGGCCATCGTGGAAGGCTGCGAGAAACGTTTAGAAATCATCCGCAGCGCGGAAGGCGATGCCTTGCGCAAGCAGTTGTGGACGGTGACCCGCGCCTTGCAGAAAGGCTTCCGCGATCTAGGCTTCGACATCGGTCCCGCCGAGGCTTGCGTGACGCCGGTGCACGTGCAGGGCGACGTGGTGCAGGCCACCAACATCGCCATGGATCTGCGCGAGAACTACCGCATCTTCTGCTCGGTCATCACTTATCCCGTCATTCCCAAGGGCATGATCATCTTCCGCATCATCCCGACGGCAGCTCACACCATGGACGACGTCAACTACACGTTGAACGCCTTCGCCGAGGTGAGGCAGAAGCTCGACAAGGGCTACTACGACGGCACCGAGGTCCCGAATATGAGGATTGAGTAATTTTATGAGCAAGAGCGACAAATGATTGTCACTCTTGCTTTTTTAAATATTATCCCTATCTTTGCATTTCAAAAAAATACGATAATCACAAAAATAGGATAATATGATACTTGTAAAACAAGCTGGCGTTTACGTCAACATCCTGAATTGCAGGCTCAAGAAGTACCTTGCCGAGGTGTTCAAGAAGAATGGCGTCAACCTGACGGCGGAGCAGTACCTCGTCATGGATACGCTTTGGAACGAAGGCACGCTCACCCAGCAGGCCATCGCCTTCATCATCCAGAAGGACAAGAACTCGGTGACGCAGTTCATCGATAATCTTGAGAAGAAAGGCCTCGTCACCCGGTCGGTGGCCAAGGAAGACCGTCGCGTGAACAACATCGTGGTCACCCCAGAGGGTATGGCACTCAAGGACAGCACCAAGCAACTGGCCATCGAAACGATGAACAAAGCCCTTGAAGGCATCGATGAAGCGGATGTGCAGACCTTCGTCACGGTGCTCAAGAAGATTTGCGGCAACATCAGCGACTTCGATTTGGCATAATTATTGGATACTTTTTTCCCCAATCGAAGCGTTGATTTATTATCTTTGCAATTTCTAATCATCGATGAATATGAAAAAGACAATCAATGTATTACTGATTATCGTGATGGCGGCCCTGTTGTCGGCGTGCAACAAAGGTCCGGGCGAGGGCGGCACGGGTACGGTGCAAGGCTTCGTGAAGCTGGTGCATCATCCCGACAACGACTACACCCTGACCGCCGATACCATGCCTGCCGCCAAGACCGATGTCTTCATCGTTTATGGCGATGAGGCTTATTTCGGCGACGATGTCGAAACCAGCCCCGATGGCATGTATCGTTTTGAATACTTGCTGCCCGGCGAATACACTGTGTATTCTTATTCCACCCTGCCTTCGGGCGAGAAGATGGCAGTGGATGAGACGATCACTTTGGAACGCGGCGCAGTCTGCCAAGTGCCGACAATTTACATCCACGATGGCAAAGCCTATGGCACTTCCATCGTGAAAGGTCGTGTGCATGCCGCCTACTACCACAACGGCAGCTATCGTGGCGAGGGCTGGGCCTGTGAGCATCGCGTCTACATCCGCCGCGTGGGCGACGACATCCCCTTCGACGATACTCGCGTGGGCCCCGACGGCTATTTCGCCTTCCAGAAGCTGCAACCTGGTGAATATGAGGTCTATACCGTGACCCAGGACTTCAACGAAGTACCTAGCTTTATCTTCCAGACCATCATGGTGGAGGAGGCAGGGCGTGTCTATGAACTTGAGGAACAGTTTGAAATCATAATAAATGTGTAAAGAAAAAGATTCCCCTGCGGGGAATGGATGAAGAGTCATCCTTCTATTTGCGGCGGCAGAAGGAACCAACTACTCGTGAGCGCTACAAGCCGCCGCGAGTAGAAAAAGAACAGAGGACTCCATTCCCCGAAGGGGAAACCCAAAAGAATAAATCATAAGAAATAGGACAGACTATGAAGAAACTATTGATTATTGTTGCTCTTGTGACGCTGAGCATCGGATGCTTTGCCCAGTCGGTGTCGGAGAGCACCATCCAGAAGCGTGACAACCGCAGGGGTATGGTGTTGAAGGAGTGGAACACGGCGGCGGGCGACAAACGCGCCTTCCTCGACCGTGTGACGACCTACGACGAGATGGGCCGCAAGATTGAGGAAATCGAGTACGCTAGTTACGGCCAGAAATGGCGCAGTGTGTTTGAGTATCCCGAAAACAGCGACATCACGGCCAAAGTGTTGCGCGAGATTGAATACAACGACCGCGACAAGGTGGTGAGAATCAAGAAGTACGAATACGACGACGAAGGTAACAAGGTGCGCCAACTCAACTATTATCCGAACGGCAAGTTGGAGTCGGTGAAGACCTTCGAATATGTTCCAAAGTAATATGAAGGTTTTAGTATTCTTAATCGACGCGAGACTGCGGGACACGAGACGCGAGACATCGGTTTCGTCCCGCGTCCCTAAGTCCCGTGTCACGAGTCAATAATAGACCTGATGGAAGAGATTCTCGGCATAGTTCAAGGCATGAAACCCATCACGCTTGAAGAGATGAACGGCGTGAAGCTGATGAACCGCATCGACACGAAATATGTGGTGACGGAAGCGCAGCTACATGCCATCTTGCTGGGAATCAAAGACAACTACTACGCCCAAGAGGTGGAAGGCAACCGCTTCTCGCCCTACAGCACGGTGTATTACGACACACCCGAGCTGACCATGTACCTCATTCACCACGACCGCCATCTGGTGCGCGACAAGGTGCGGGTGCGTACCTATGTTGACTCTCACCTGACTTTCTGCGAGGTGAAGCACAAAAACAACAAAGGCCGTACGAAGAAGAAACGCATTGAGGTGGAACCCATCCCGAACATCATTGATAACCCCGAGGCTGCGGCATTCCTGGCAGAGAAACAACCTTATGAAGTGGATACGCTCAGCCCGCATCTCATCACCATCTTCGACCGTATCACCTTGGTGAACTATGACAAGACCGAGCGTCTCACCATCGACTGCAATCTGCGTTTTGAGAACCTGCGTAGCGGCAATACCGCCTCAATGGCTCCCCTCGCTGTGATGGAACTCAAACAAGACGGTCGCGCCCACTCATTGTTGAAGGACGTGCTCTTTGAGATGAGAATCCGGCCCTTCAAGGTCAGCAAATACTGCATCGGCACCTGCTTGACGCGACCAGAGGTGAAGCAGAACCGGTTTAAGAAAAAGCTTAGAAGAATAGAGAAGCTGAAAAGCCGTAAGCTCTAAGCTATAAGCAGCCGGCCCGTCAACGGCTCTGCTTATAGCTTATGGCTTAGAGCTTAAAGCTCAAAAACAAACAACAATCAACAAATATGAACCTACTCCAAATCAACCTACAGGACTTCGATCCTGACATCGCGCGCGAGTTTGGCGGCGGCGCTTCGTCGATGGACTTCCTCGGCGTACCGCTCTTCGATGCCCAGAGCCTCTGGACGATGCTTATCCGCTTCGTCTTCAACTTCCTCGTCTGCTGGGTCATCATCCACTGCTTCTACTACAAGAAGGCCAACCGCAAGGACTATTACTTCACCTTCCTTATGTTCGCCGTGGTCATCTTCCTCATCATCTCGCTGATGGAGAACATGAAGATGAACATCGCCTACGCCCTCGGCCTCTTCGCCATCTTCGGCATGATCCGCTACCGAACGGAGACCATCAAGATTCGTGAGATGACGTATCTCTTCGTGGTGATGGGCTTGAGTATCGTCAACGGCATGGCGCTTTCGACAAGCTATGCGGAGCTGCTGATGGTCAACCTGCTGACGGTCCTCGTCATCTGGATTCTTGATGGTACGAAGCTGTTGAAGCATACGGCCATGAAGATTATCCTTTACGACCGCATCGAGAACACCAAACACGGCAAAGAAGAGGAGCTGAAGGCTGACCTCATCGAGCGCACGGGCCTCGAAATCAAGAAGGTGGAGGTAGGGCATATCGACTACCTGCGTGACGTGGCGTTTGTCAAGGTGTACTACAAGCCTATAGATGATGAGGTGAACTCGATTGATACGGTTACTAAGCTGAAAGATTTTGATGTGTAGACTATGGCCCATGGCAGATGGCCCATGGCCCGCTACACCCAAAGGTTGTGGTTTCACGCTTTGGGGGAAGCGAGCCATAGGCTATAGGCCATAAGCCATAGTAGAAAAAGAAAAATGAAAAAGATATTGCTTATAGCACTCATAATGGCTTCGGTTGGAGCTTTCGCGCAGAGCGAGCGTTTGACCGACTTTGGCGGCATCGTCTCCGCTGAGGGAGAAGTAGGTTTGGGCGGGCCATGGGGCTTGTCGGTGGAGGAGGAGCTGCGCTTCGACCACAACTGCACCCAGTTCGACCGTTGGCTCAACTCTGTCGGGGTGGACTACACCTGCCTGCACAACCGCATGAACATCGGCCTCATGGCGGACTATATCCGTCGCCACAACGACCGAGGCTACTATGAGAACCGTGGCCGTTTGGGTTTGCAGGTGACTTATACCGAGGACTACCACCGCTTCAAGTTCCAGGTGCGTAGCAAGGTGTTGGGCACCTTCTTTGATGAGCGCACGGGTGAGCATCGTGTTAACCCGAAGGTGTATTGGCGCAACCGCGTGAAGGTGACCTACCAGCCCATGAACAGCCGCTTCAAATACTCCCTCTCCGCCGAGCTTTTCTGGCTCACCAACGACCCTAAGGGCAGCTATGTGGACAACCTGCGCACCGTGCTCTCGGTGGACTACCGCCTTTCCAGAAGATATTACCTTTCCGCTTTCGCCCGCATGGATAATGACCTTCAGGTGGCTGAGCCGGTCGACAGGTTCTATTTGGGCCTGACATTCAAGGCTAAGTATTGAATAAGCAATCAATTAAACACCTATTTTTCTAAACCAAAGCTATTTTTCTCTGAAAAATGTATTTTTTTTCGAGAAGGTTTCCTATTTTTGTAGTTTGGAAACCAATCAAATCTTAACGATATGAAAACAAGACAAATGATGAAAAAAATCAGCTGCATCGGCTTGATCTGCGCGATGTTGCTGCTGGCCTTCGTGCCCTCGTGCGGCAAGAAGGGGACGACAAGCGGCGGTGGCGCAACCACCTTCGTCGAACGTATCAAGCCCTTGGACGAGGCCCTGTTGTCGCTGCTCGACAGCTACACCTCGGGTGCCATCATCTCGGGCGAACCCATCATGGTGCGTTTCAGCAACCCGGCCGACATGAAGGTGAAGTATGGCGAGGAGATTCCCGCCAAGGCCTTCAACTTCACGCCCACCCTGAAAGGTAAGGCCGTGTGGATCGACGAGAACACCGTCGGCTTCCAATACGACAACATCGACAAGGACCAGAACTACATCTGTAAGTTCAAGATGTCGGAGTTTGTGGATGTGGATCCCGACCAGACCCTTGAGTTTGGCTTCGGCGTGCGCCGCCAAAACATCAGCATCGTCGCCGAGCAGCCCATCTGCGTCTCCAACGAGTCGATGAACTATGTCATGCGTCTGGCTTTTGCCGTGCCCATCGACCAAGACGAGGCTATCAACATGTTCGACGCTTCGTTCCGCAACAGCCATCCCGTGCAGATGACTTATGTGGGGAACAATATCTATGACTTTGAGATTCAGAATTTTGACCGTAGAAACGATAACTACGAGGTGCAAGTCGTGCTGGACGGCAAGGCTGTCGAGGCCAAATCGAAGATGACGCGTACCTTGACGATTTATGCCAAGGACAGCTTCATACCCTTGTTCTTCGATTTGGACCGCACCTCCGACCACGGCACGCTGTATTTCAGCCAGCCGCTGAAGGAGAGCCAAAACCTCACGGGCTTCATCTCGGCACCACGAAACCTCGGCTACAAGGCCGACATAAAGGGCAACAAGATTGATTTCTATTTCGACAAGAGTCATCTGTATGGCTATCAGCTCGAAGACCTGACCATCGGTATCGCCAGCGGCATCCGCGCCGAAAATGGTATGGTGCTGCAAGGCGACTATGAGTTCGACCTCGACCTCACAGCGGTGCAACCCAAAGTGCGTTGGACCGACGATGGCATCATCATCCCCAATGTGGACGAGACCACGGTCTATTTCGACGCCATTTGCCTCAACTCGGTGACGCTGAGGATCGTGCGCATCTTCGACGATAACATCCTGTCCTTCTTGCAGGACAACGAGTTGACTGAGACCTACGGCGTGTGCAAGGCTGGTAGACTGGAGAAGAAAGTGCGTCTGGCGGTCGACAACCCGTACCCGAACCAATGGAAGACTTTCCCCATCGTGCTCTCCGACTATATCAAGGTGGAACCTGGTGCAATGTACCAGCTGAGCCTCGACTTCGGTCCTGCCGACTACACTTTCGCCTCCGACGAGATGAAGAAAGCCGTGAAGGACGACGAACAGAAGGAAGCCAGCTACTGGGACGGCCAAAGCTACGACTATAAGGTGTACCGCTATGAGGGCGATTGGGGTGACCCTGAAGGCTTCTACTACTACAACTATGTGGAAGAGAAGAAGAATATCGTCGTCAGCGACCTCGCCGTGACCGCCAAGATGGGCCGCAACGACGTCTTGGACGTGTTCGTCTACCAAATCTCCGATGCCAAACCCGCCACGGGTGCCCAGGTGACGGCCTACAACTACCAAAAGCAGGAGTTGAGCAAAGGCAACGTCAACGCCCAGGGCTATGTGAGGCTGCAATGCGAGAACCGTCCTGCCTTCGTGGTGGCTACCGACAAGAAAGGCAGCAAGTCAGTGATTAAGTTGAGCGATGGCAATGCATTGTCGTACAGCCGTTTCAATGTCTCTGGCGAACAGATTGAAAAAGGCGTCTCCGCCTTCGCTTACTCCAACCGCGGTGTGTGGCGTCCGGGCGACGACCTTCAACTCAACCTCATGCTGAACGACATGGAGTCGAGCATTCCTGCCGAATACCCCGTCATCCTTGAAGTCATCGACGCTACGGGCCGCCTCTATGCCAAGCAGGTGAACACCAAACCTGTGAACGACATTTACTGCTTCATCGTGCCGACCGATGTGGCCGACGAGACGGGCCTATGGATGGCTCGTTACAAGGTGGGCAACAGCGTCATCACGCAGAACCTCCGCGTGGAGACCGTCAAGCCCAACCGCCTAGAGATCAAGTTCGACCTGCCTGAGGTGATCAGCCTCACCCACAACGACCGCATCAACCTGAATTCAAGATGGCTCAACGGCATGAAAGCCAATGGCTTGAAGGCTGAAGTGGATGTGGTGTTGCGCGGCGGCGAGACGATGTTCAAGAACTTCGCCGACTACAGTTTCGAGAATGTGACCCAGAGCTTCGAGCCTGAGGAACTGTCGCTCTTCAGCGGCCAGCTGAATGCCGAAGGCGTGGCCAACGTGGGCTTCGGCCCGCTGAAGGATGTGTATGCCGCCCAGATGATGAACGGCACCTTCACAGTCAAGGTCTTCGAGCCGGGTGGCGATTTCAGTATCGCCTCGTTTGCCTCCAAGCTCTCGCCTTACGAGCGTTATGTGGGCGTGAACCTACCCGAGACCACGGCGCGCTACGGCAGCTACTACGACACAGGCAAGGACTGGAAGTTCGACATCGCCATGGTCAGCGAAAACGGCACGGCCTACAAGTCGGCTGTCGCCTTGGAATACGCCTTGTATAAGTTGGATTCCTACTGGTGGTGGTCGAGCGAGGACATCTGGGACTTGCAGCGTTACGCCTCGGGCACCTACAAGGCTCCCGTGCAAAACGGTACGTTGACATGCAACGGAACGACTTCGGTCAGCTTCAACATCCCGGATGAGAAATGGGGTAGCTACCTCTTCGTCGTCAGCGACAAGCAGGGTGGCCACACCTTCGCCAAGATCATCGACTTCGACTGGGGCTATGGACACTCCTCATCGGCCTCGGGTGCTCCGGCACAGCTGGCCATGAAGGCCACCGCCGAGAGCTATCAGGTGGGCGAGAAGATTGTGGTGACCTTCCCCGCCAATGAACAAGCCAAGGCTCTCGTTACCGTGGAAGCCAACGACAAGGTGCTGCAGACTCAGCTGGTCGAGAACCTCGGTCAGGAAGGCAAGGTGGAAATCACCGCCACGGAAGAGATGATTCCTAATGTGTACGTCTATGTGGCCCTAATTCAGCCGCATGACGCCACCAACGACATGCCCATCCGTCTCTATGGCGTCACGCCCGTGAAGGTGGAGGACAAGAAGTTGCAGCTGCAGCCCAGCATCCAGATCCCCGAGACGGCCAACACCAAGAAGAAGATTGATGTGAAGATCGGCGAAACCGCCGGACAGGCCATGACCTACACCTTGGCTGTTGTCGACGAAGGCATCCTTGGCCTGACCAACTACAAGACCCCGAATCCCTACGGCTACTTCAACAGCAAGCAAGCCTTGAGCGTGCGCACTTGGGACAACTACTCCAGCATCGTCGATGCGTTTAGCGGCGAGCTTGGCTCGGTCTACGCCATCGGTGGTGATGGCATCATCAACCAGGAAGTCACGCTTGACAAGCGCTTCAAGGCCTACGCCATCACCTTAGGTCCCTTCGAGCTGAAGGCGGGCGAGACCCAGACCCACACCTTCGAGGTGCCGCAATGTTCTGGCGCCCTCCGCTTTATGGTGGTGGCCAAGGGCAACGGCAAAGCCTTCGGCTCGTCCGAAAAGAAAATGACGGTCGTCGACCCGATCAACCTCTATCCCTCGGCACCGCGTGTGGTGGCCCCCGGCGATGAGCTGAACCTCAAGGTGCAGGTGCAAGCCCCCACGATGAAGAATAAGACCTTGGATGTGAAGTTCGAGAACAAGAACCTTGAACCTCTTGGCGCTCTGCCGACGTCGGTCAAGATCGACGCCAACGGCGAAGGCCTCATTGCCGTGATGACCAGCATACCCAAGACCTTGGGCAATGCCGAACTTAACGTGAAGGTGACGGGCGACGGCTATACCGCCGAGTCGTCGACGGAGATGCCCATCCGCATGCCGTATGCAGAGCGTCGCAATACCATCACCAAGGAAATCGCAGCTGGACAGACGGTGAGTGTGCCGTTCAACCTCGCTGGCATGCCTGGCACGCAGCAAGGCAACATCACCGTGTCGAATTTGCTGCCCGTTGACCTCTTTGGCCGCATCGACTACCTGATGGATTATCCGCACGGCTGCCTCGAACAGACCACCTCGAAGGCCTTCCCGCAGCTCTATCTCAACTACTTCGCCCAACTTGACGACAAGGATAAGGAAGCGATGAAGAACAACGTGGAGATGGCCATCACCAACCTGAAACAGTTCCAGAAGTCCGACAACTCGATGACCAACTGGGTGGGCGGTCGCTACACCGACCCGTGGACCGAGATCTACGCTTTGCATTTCTTGGTGGAGGCCAACAAACAAGGCTATAATGTACCGCAGTACTTCCTCGATGGTCTGTTGACCTATCAGGCCGACCGCGCCAAGCAGTGGAAGAACAATCCCGACTACAAGCAGGGTGAGACCATCCAGGCCTACCGTCTCTTCGTGCTGGCTTTGGCCAGAAAAGCCGAGATGGGCGCCATGAACCGTTTCAAGGAGATAGAGATGCACTACGATCTCACCAAGGCCTTGGCCGCTGCCGCCTTCGCCCTGACGGGCAAGACCAGCATCGCCCAGAATCTGTTGCCTGTCGTCGAGGAAGGCCGGATGATGTCCGATTACTACACCTCATTCGGCTCACGCACCCGCGACCTCGCTTTCTACACCTACGTGCAGATGCTCTGTGACGTGGACCCGCTGACGGTGCAGAACAACATCAACGAGGTGTGCCGCATGATGAGCAGCAACCGTTGGATGGACACCCAGACGACGGCCTTCTCGCTCTTCGTCTTAGGCAAGTATGCCCAAAAGATGGACATCAGCAATTCCAACCTCTCGGCCACCGTCAAGGTGAACGGTGAGGAGCACGCCATGAACACCAACATGGCCTCGGTAGGCTTCGGCTTCACGCCTAAGGTGGGCAACAACACAGTCGAGATTAAGAACAACACCGACCAGAAGATGATTGCCAGCATCTTCACCAAGACCGCAGTCGCCGAATACGACATGGAAGAGAGCGGCAACCTCATCAAGATGACGGTGAACTACTACACCAAGAGCGGTGCTGCAGCCAACCTGTCGGCCTTGACTCCTGGCACCGACATGCGTGTGGTGATGACGGTGCAGAACCCGAGCGAATACCAAGTCACCGAGTTGGCGCTGTCGTACTACATGCCTTCGGGCTGGGAGCTGGTCAACGAGCGTGTGAACGGCGAGATGACCGGCAACGAAGGTGCCAAGCACGTCGACCTGCGCGACGACCGCGCCTACTTCTACTTCGACCTGATGCCTGGTGCTAAGAAGACCTTCACCCTGAAGGCCAACGCCACCTACGAAGGCAACTACATGATTCCCGCCGTCCGTTGCGAGGACATGTACAATGCTGAGATCTATTATCAGGTGCCGGCTCGTGGGTGTGTGGTGAAGTGAGGAGTTAGGAGTAAATAGTGAGGAGTAAGGGGCGGACCTTGGGGGTCGCCCCTTTTCCTATTATAACAATCAAACGCTTCAAGAGTTTCAGCAAGTAAGGAAATTGAGGAGAAGTTGATGGATTTTCTGGGATGATTGGGATTTATTTGTTATTTTTGCAATGATGAAGCATTGTTGCAATATGCCTAGAAAATTGGAGTTTATAAAGGATGTCGCAGATCGCGATAATAGTTTTTCTAAATTGGAAATCGAGAAACATTAAACATGTCAAAAGAGACAAATTTCACCATCCGACTATCAAAAGCGGCAAGAGAATTCGACATTGGGAAGGATGCCATTGTGGAATTTCTCGCCATGAAGGGCTTTCAGGTCGACTCGACACCTAATACGAAACTCTCAGCAGAGATGTATGTGTTACTTGCTAAGGAATTTCAAGGTGAAAAGGCGGTGAAGGAGATGGCGAAGAAATTAGGCGACATCTCTTATAAAGGAGGTAGCGTTTCCATTGAATCAACTACGAATAACGAAACTAGCACCGCGAATAATCGCGGTACAGAGAATTTGTCCATAATTCCTAAAAGGAAAAGAAAAAAAGGAAAAAGTGTTTCCAAAATCGTTGTAAAGGAAAAGGAACAAAAGGAGATAAGCGAAGAAGAAAAAGAAGAAACCGAAAAAAGACCAGGCCAAAGCATAAACATAGAAGTTCCATTCTCCGAGTTAGGATTTGGTCAAGGCATAGCCTATATAATTTACAAAGAGAGACGTTATGTCTATAAAGATCAAAATATTCAGGATTATGATAAAATCTTAAAGCAAATATATTCTAAAGTTCACAAAACGACAGAGAATTCTATAAAAACATTCTTGATTAGGGCAGAAATTGATTTAATTACAGAGACTTTCATTTTCAAAGATATTGATATTTGCAAATATATAAACAAACTAATAGATAGTTTCTTTCACAAAAGCAAAAAGACTAATCCTATTAATGAAGCGTTATCAACGAGTGAAGAGAAGAAAGAAAAAACAAATAAATCAAAGGTTGAAATGAAAATCCCATTCTCTGAGTTTAAATATGGCCCAGGTTTTGTCTATTTTAACAGAAAGAGAAAGAAACGTTACTTTTATAGAGACCATAATATCAGAGACTATGATACTATTATTGGGAAACTATATAGTAGGCTGCCAAAAGCAAAAAAGAAAGCTATTGAATCTTTTGTTTTCAATGTGATAATTGATGTTAAAACAGAAATCTTTACATTTAAAGATATTGATATTTGCACATACATTAATCATCTAAAATACAGTTTTTTACCTGAATACAAAAAGATAGAATCGCGCAACGAGATACTATCAAAAGACAAGGTTGAGACACAAAAACCATCCACAGCACTAAAATCAATGATGCTCGGGGCTGGCAATATTCGTTTTTTCAATGGTTATTATTTGATTTTCAATACTAATAATGGGGAGATAGATAATACTGTTGCTCCATGCAGAGTTAATGATCCTGATTCAATTGAGATACTCAATCTTGTTCACAAATACTTTGAGCAAAAACTCGAACAAAGTCGCATCTTTATTAAGTATGATGAGACCAAAGTACTTGAGCCATCACGACCTGACCTATTTCAACTTAGTAATTATATTAAAACCTTAAAACGCAATTTGGACATAAAAGGTGAATGGTGGGAAGAAGTCCAAAACGAACAAAAAACAACCTTGACAAAATGCCGCAGTATTTCTTCACAAATAGTCAAGAAAAAAGTCTCGTTGAAGAATGGCTATCTTGACAACCTTTCCAGTATGCAAAGCGAGAAAAAACTGCTTTCTGTCTATGAAGTAAACCATGGGAAAGAAGAAGATGCTTTCATCTTTACAATCAACATGTCAAATGACAGGTGTGCGGTTATTTTTGAGAATGCATCAAATGATGCCTCAACAACAACATGGATTTTTGTGACAAAGAAGGAAAACTACGAGCCGTGTGTGAACTTGGTTTTTGATTATTTTACTGATTATACTATTGTTACAAAGCGTTCCACCCTACGTACTAAAACCGTTAATCCTCCAGAGAAGTTCAAAGCAGAGGATTATTCTTTCATTGTCCATGACGATTTAGGGCAATGGATGAAAAAGTTGAACAAGATTCTGGAACAAACAGCCAATCCTTCTGATATTGCGTTTGTTCCCGGCCTCCACATTCCTGAAAGTTCCGAGTCTCGCGCTGGTCATGGCGACACAATCACCACCAAACACCTGCACAACCAACTAATGCGCAAACTATATGACAAGCTTTGCGGTGAAAGCGGCAAAGACAATGTTGGTACAGAAATCAGAGTGGGGACAAAAAGAATCGATTGTGTTGTTAAAGGTAATGACTGTTATGATATCTATGAAATCAAGACCGCAGAGAGTCCATTTGATTGTGTCACTGAGGCATTAGGCCAGTTATGCCAATATACCTATCTATACTGTCGTGACAAAATTGGCAAGATGGTCATAGTAGGTGCTTCGGAAACAAACAAAGAAGTTGAGCAATATCTGTCATGGTTTCGCAAGAACTATTCTTTACAGTTGTATTATATGAAGGTATAGTAAATGTATATGCCGATTTGTCGTAATGTTGTAAATACACACAAAAGAAATATAAAGGAGAAGAATATGATGGAGAACAAAATGCAAATCCGAGAGCTCATTACTAAAGGACTTGTGACAATTGATAAAATGAGGGATGTTACAACAGGTACGCCCGCAGGGAATAACACGAAAGAACTAATTAACGTTATAAAAACTCTTTTCCCTTTAATACAAAAACAACAACCAATTATTAGTGATGTTTTGGCTAAAGCAACATTAAGGCTTAATAGTAATGGTATAATAAACGCCTTTTTTTTTGGTGATGTCAGAACATCCTTGAAGGTATTGAAAAGTATTTACTGTCGCTCGCCCATGATTTTCATTAGCCATAAAAGTGAAGACAAACCTTTCGTAGATGCTCTTGTGGACTTACTTAGGCTTTATGTCGGTTCTGAACCAAATAAGATTTTTTGCAGTTCTGTTCCTAATTATAAGATAGATTTGGGCAAAGAAATCTACGAACAAATAGCTACTCAATTCGCTGACAATGATGTTTTCACAATTATTATCCATTCTCCACGCTATTACCAAAGCTCAATCTGTTTAAATGAGATGGGTGCAGCATGGATATTGGACACGGATTGTTGTTCTTTTTTGACATCAGATTGTGATATTAATAAATTAAACGGTGTTATAGATAAACGATACATTTCTATAAAAGTCAATAATGAAGATGCGGAAGACCGAATGAATGATTTTCTTTGTAAAGTCATGGATTTCTTTGAACTACCAAAACCAGAATTCAAAGCATTTTCGCAATGGGAAAAAGACAGGGATAAGTTCCTAAGGACTGTGAATAATATAAAGTATAATGGTAGTCAACGTCTCGGAAAATGGCTTTGAGAATGGAATTTCCTTTGTCCCAATCAAATCAGCACAAATGGCACAAACCTAAAAACTTTCACCAACCTTTAATGCATCTTTTTAAGAAACATAAGACCCTAAGAATCACCCTTCTCGTCCTTGCGGGACTTTTCATAGCCTTCCTGTGCGTCCCTGTGCCACGCTTCGACAAGCCTTATTCCACGGTGCTGACGGCGAAGAACGGCGAGCTGCTTGGCGCGATGATTGCTGATGATGGACAGTGGCGCTTCCCAGCGACGAACGACTATTCCCCGAAATATGTCGCCTGCCTGCTGGAATACGAAGACCGCTGGTTTTTTCTCCATCCTGGCTTCAATCCTGTTTCGTTTGTGAAATCGTTTATCGCCAATGTGAAGGCGGGCGCGGTGGTGCGCGGTGGTAGCACGCTCTCGATGCAGGTGGTGCGCATGTCGCGCGACAACCCGCCACGCACCTATGGCGAGAAGCTCTGGGAGGTCATCCTGGCCATGCGGCTGGAACTGCATTATTCCAAACGGTCTATCCTCAACATGTACGCCGCCAATGCGCCTTTCGGAGGCAATGTGGTGGGTATCGACGCGGCGGCATGGCGTTATTTCCACACCACACCCGATGACCTCTCGTGGGGCGAGGCGGCCACCCTTGCCGTGCTGCCTAACTCCCCGGCTTTGATTCACCCGGGTCGCTCGCGCGAGCGTCTGGAGCAGAAACGCAACGAATTGCTGCAACGGCTGCCTAATTCCAAGACATTTGTCCCCCGACGCTTTGCCGTGCCCGACTTGTCGGAAGAGGATGCCGAGTTGGCTATGATGGAGAGTATCCCTGCCAAGCCTTATGACATGCCAATGTTGGCTTACCATTACCTCAGCGACCAGGACAAAAGGCACCACGGCGAGCATATCAACTCCAACCTCGACTACAACCTGCAACGCGCAGTGATGGACATCATGCACCGCCACCATGAGGCCAACGTGATGAACAATATCGACAATGCTGCCGTATATGTCGTTGACTACCTGAACGATGAAATCATCGCCTACGTGGGCAACAACAACGATGCCGCCGATGCCGCCATGGTCGACATGGTGAAGGCGCAACGCTCCACGGGCAGCATCTTGAAGCCTTTCCTCTTTGCCGCTATGCTCGACGAAGGTACCCTGTTGCCCGAGATGGTGCTGCCTGACATCCCCATGAGTCTCTCGGGCTTCACGCCGAAGAACTACAGCGGCGAGTACTGGGGTGCGGTGCCTGCCGACAAGGCTTTGCAGAACTCTCTCAATGCGCCGTTCGTGCATCTGCTGCGCGAGTACGGCCAACAGCGTTTCCATAACCTGCTGAAGCAGCTGCCACTGAAAGGCATCGTCTTCGACGCGGAGCATTACGGTCTGTCGCTCATCGTGGGTGGGGCGGAGTCGTCGCTTTATGATATCACCAACGCCTACGCCAAGATGGGGCGCAAATTGGCGGCGTATGTCAACGAAAACTATGATGCCAAGATTGACGAGAAAGAGTCACCGTTCTCGGCCGAGGCCATCGCTGAGACCTTCCATGTGATGCTCGGCCTGACGCGCCCCGTGGACCAGATAGGGTGGGGCGGTTTTTCCTCCTCGGCACAGGTGGCGTGGAAGACGGGCACTAGTTTCGGCTTCAAAGATGCCTGGGCTGTGGGCCTCACCGACCGTTACGTGGTGGGCGTTTGGGCGGGCAACTCTGACGGCGAGGGCCGTCCCGGGCTGACGGGCGTGGGCGTGGCAGCGCCCATCATGTTCGATGTGGTGGGCAAGCTCAACGATAGCTATCATTATCCCGCCAACACCTCGGAGAGCATCGAGATTGAGGTCTGTGCCGAGTCGGGCTATCCCAAGTCGGAGAACTGCCCGCATACGAAGAAGATCCGCGTCTGCAATGTGGAGAACCAAACGGGTGTGTGCCCCTATCATAAAAAGGTGTTTTTGGATGAGACGCGGCAGTATCAGGTGCAGCCCGACTGCTATCCCGTCGACCAGAAATGCTATGAGGTGTTTTATGTGCTGCCGCCCGTCATGGAATGGTTCTACAAGAAGCATTCGCCGCTGTTTAGGCTGTTGCCAGCATTCTATCCTGGCTGTGGCAGCGCCCATCCCGACGAGGTGATGGCTTTTGTCTATCCCAAGAGCGACGCCAAGGTGACCATTCCCATCGGCATTCGTGGCGACCGCCAACAGGTCATCTTCGAGATTGCCCACCGCAACCCGCAGAAGACGGTTTTCTGGTCGCTCAACGACGAGTTCTTGGGCCAGACCCGCCTCAACCACCAGATGCCCATCGACGTGGAAAAAGGCACCTATCGCCTCCGTTGCGTGGACGAAGACGGGGTGGAATTGAACAGGAAGATTGTGGTGCAATGAACCGGCCCTTCGACGGGCTCAGGGACCTGCTTTTACCATGCATACGCCTCAGCAGTCATCCATTTTCCCTGCACCTTCAGGACACGTTCGATGACATCGCGCACAGCGCCTTTGCCGCCAGGGCGGTCGCTGATGAACTTGCTGATGGCCTTCACCTCGGGCGAGGCGTCGGCAGGGCAGGCGGGTAGGCCAGTGCATTGCATCACGCGCAGGTCGGGGATGTCGTCACCCATGAAGAGAATCTCCTCAGGCTTCAAGTCGTTCTCCTTCATGTACTCGTTGAGTTTCAACACCTTGTCGGGGATGCCGGTGAACACATCGGTCACGCCGAGACTGTTCATGCGGACGATGGTAGAAGGGCAGACCGCACCCGAGATGACAGCCACGTGATAGCCTAATTTTACTGCCAGCTGTAGCGCATAGCCGTCTTTCACGTTGGTGGCACGCAAGGGATGGCCTTCAAAGTCACAGAAGACAGTGCCGTCAGTCATCACCCCGTCGAAGTCGAAGATGAAGGTGGTGATGGGGGAGAACAGGGAGTCGGAATTACTCATGGTCAGGTCGTTTTATGCTCCAAAAATACGGTTTTTTTTGGAAATCGGCTTCCATAATGTAAAAATGAGTAATTTTGCACTTTAATAATTGACGCAAGACGCGAGACAGCGAGACACGGGCCGACCGGATGTCTCGTGTCCCGCGTCCCGTAGTCCCGTAGTCAAATGAATATGAGAGTCAGACACCAAACCGATAATGTTGAAGCCATCGTGGCCGCTACGATTGAGGCCATGGAAGGCGTGAAAGGCAAGGAAATCGTCACCCTTGACCTGCGTGAAATCACCACCGCCGTGACGGACTATTTCGTCATCTGCCACGCACCGTCGAAGACGCAAGTCGACGCCATTGCTGACAAAGTGGAGGAGGTGGTCTTCGAGAAGACGCACAACAAGCCCTACCATGTGGAGGGCCGCGAAAATACGGAATGGATTTTGATAGACTTCGTGGATGTCGTCGTTCATGTGTTCCTCGAATCGAAACGCGAGTTCTACAAACTGGAAGAGCTTTGGGCCGATGCCGAGAGAATCGTGAAGGCGAGCGAAGAATAATTATTTCAAAATCAAACTTTTACGATGAATCATAACGAGACTAAAGGGCCTGGCAACAATCCCAACCAGCCCGTTCAGCCTAACCAATCCAACCAGAAACCGGATGGCAAGCGCCGCTTCAACATGATGTGGATTTATGCCATTTTGTTCGCTGTGCTGATTGGATTCAACTTTTTTGGCAGAGATGCTTCTGCACCTGTCAAGGACATCGACCAAGGAAAGCTTATTGAGTTGCTGAAGCAAGAAGAGGTTGGAAAAATCGAACTGGTGAACCGCGAGGATGCCCAGATTTACTTGAACCAAAAGGGCTTGGCAATCTATTTCCCCGAGGCCAAGACCGATTCGGAAGGCCTAACGGTAACGCCTAACTACACTTATAAAATCGGTTCGTTGGAACGTTTTGAGGAGATGGTGGAGAATGCGCAAGTGGATGTCGCCAGCCCTGTGTATATCAGCAACGTGAAGCGTAGCAACTGGATGTCCGACATTTTGGCATGGGTAATCCTTTTCGGCCTGCTCATCGTGTTTTATATCATCCTCATGCGCGGCATGGGACGTAACATGGGTGGTGGCGCCGGCTCGATTTTCAACATCGGCAAGTCGCGCGCACAACTCTACGACAAGAACACCAGCGTCAACGTCACGTTCAAAGACGTGGCGGGACTGGAAGAAGCCAAGGTCGAAATTATGGAGGTCGTCGACTTCCTGAAGAACCCCGAGAAATACACCAAGTTGGGTGGCAAGATCCCGAAGGGCGTGCTGTTGGTAGGCCCTCCAGGAACGGGTAAAACCCTGCTGGCCAAGAGCGTGGCGGGCGAGGCCAATGTGCCTTTCTTCAGCCTCTCAGGCTCCGACTTCGTGGAGATGTTTGTCGGCGTGGGTGCCTCGCGTGTCCGCGACCTGTTCAACAACGCCAAGTCGAAGGCCCCGTGCATCATCTTCATCGACGAAATCGATGCCATCGGCCGTGCCCGTGGCAAGAGCGCCATTACGGGCGGCAACGACGAGCGTGAGAGCACGCTGAACCAGCTGCTCACCGAGATGGACGGCTTCGGCACCAACTCGGGCGTCATCGTGTTGGCCGCCACCAACCGTGCCGACATCCTCGACAAGGCGTTGCTCCGTGCCGGCCGTTTTGACCGTCAGATCTATGTGGAGCTGCCTGACATTGTGGGCCGTAAGGAAATCTTTGAGGTACACATGCGTGGCTTGAAGCTCGGCAAAGATGTCGACAAGGACTTTCTCGCCAAGCAGACCCCGGGCTTCTCGGGTGCTGACATCGCCAACGTGTGCAACGAGGCTGCACTGATGGCCGCCCGTAAAGGCAAGGAAGAAATCGACAAACAGGACTTCCTCGATGCCGTCGACCGTATCATCGGTGGCCTTGAGAAGAAAAATAAGATCATCACGCCTGAGGAGAAGAAGGTCATCGCCTTCCACGAGGCGGGTCACGCCACCACGAGCTGGCTGCTGCAATATGCGCATCCGCTGGTCAAGGTGACCATCGTGCCGCGTGGTAACTCGCTTGGCGCGGCTTGGTATCTGCCCGAGGAGCGCCAAATCACGACCAAGGAACAGATGTACCACGAGATGATTGCCACCTTAGGCGGTCGTGCCGCTGAGCAGGTCGTCTTCGGACAAATCTCTACTGGTGCCCTCTCCGACCTCGAGAAGGTGACCAAGCAGGCCTTCGCCATGGTGACCTATTATGGCTTGGACGACGAACTAGGCAACATCAGCTACTATGACTCATCGGGTCAACAGGATTACAGCCTGACCAAGCCATACAGCGAGAAGACCGCAGAGACCATCGACCAGCAGGTGAGTAAGATCATCGAGAAAGCCTATCAGGAAGCCATCACTATCTTGACAGACCATCGTGACGGACTCTCACAGTTGGCCAACAAACTCATCGAAGAGGAAGTCATCTTTGGCGAGGACTTGGAACGTATCTTCGGCAAGCGTCCGTGGAACAATTCCGAGGACGAGAAACTGAAAGACGCGGCCTTGAAAGCGGCTGAGAAGGTGCCTGAAGACCAAACAGAAGACCAACCTGAAAACGCATAATTGCCATGGCTTGGGACAACAAAGGAGAAAACACCGACGCCACCTTCAAGGAGCAGATGCTCGCCAAGGTGCGCAACGCCCTCATCGAGCGGCAGGAAGCTTTGTTTAAGGACATCGACCAACGCACCGAGACATGGGTGCCCATCAAGGAAGAGGACGGCACGGCCATCACCTTCGTGCAGAACTTCAAGGAGCATGGCGGCATCTTCATTTATCTGGAGAGCGAGGCTGAGTTTGCCGACTGCATCAAACAGTTGGCTCCCGAAAACGGCTGGGAACCGCTGTGGTGTACCAGTCCTGAGATGCAACGCAAGTTGGACAGATATGGCATCCCGTATTCCGAGAGCAAGCAACGCGAGCCTAAGCAGAAACTCGTCAGCTTGACAGGCTGCGAGTGTTTGGTGGCTCAAACCGGCAGCATTGTCCTCTCCGACGCGCTGACGCAAGATCGCGAGGCCTACGCTTTGCCTGATATCCTGCTGGTGTTTGCCACCACCGAACAGATTGTTCCTGGAATGCGCACGGCCTTCCAGACCGTGAAGCGGAAATACGCCAAAAACAAGCCCTCGCAGTTGACCGTCATCACGGGGCCGAGCCGCAGCAGCGACATCGAGCAGACGCTAGTCATTGGCGCTAATGGCATTAGGCAGGTTGCGGTTTTCCTTGTAGATGAAGAATAATGCGGAATGCTGAATGATGAATGCGGAATAATTACCTCCGGTAGGCTTATTTCGCATTCTGCATTCCTAATTCCGCATTTTATTTCAATGTATCAATGATGTTTTCGATGCTAATGCCCTCGGCCTCGGCCGTGTAGTTCCTGATGATGCGGTGGCGCAAAATCGGCACTGCGACGCGCTGCACGTCTTCGATGTCGGGTGAGTATTTGCCCGTCAGCAGAGCGTTGGCCTTGGCACCGATGATGAGATACTGCGAGGCACGTGGTCCTGCGCCCCAGCTAAGGTAACGGTTGGCCCAGTCATGGGCTTTCTCGGTATGGGGACGCGTCTTCGCGACTAGATTCACCGCATATTCATACACGTTGTCCGGCACTGGCACGCGACGCACCAACTGCTGGAAATACAGGATTTCCTCTGGCGACAGCACGGCGTTGACCTCGGCGACGCTACCCACGGTGGTGCTCTTCACGATGTCGATCTCTTCTTCATAGGAAGGATAGTCGAGCATGAGGTTGAACATGAAACGGTCGAGTTGGGCTTCGGGCAGGGGATAGGTGCCTTCCTGCTCTATGGGGTTTTGCGTAGCCAGCACAAAGAACGGCTCTTGCAGCTTGTAGGTCTTGCCCGAAACTGTGATACTCTTTTCCTGCATGGCTTCGAGCAGAGCGGCCTGCGTCTTGGGCGGGGTACGGTTGATCTCGTCGGCTAAAACGATGTTGGCGAAGACGGGGCCTTTGATGAACTTGAACTGCCGCGTCTCGTCCAAAATCTCAGTGCCCACAATGTCGGAAGGCATCAGGTCGGGGGTGAACTGGATGCGGCTGAAACTTAAGCCCAAGGCCTTGCCGATGGTGTTGACTAATAGGGTCTTGGCCAAGCCAGGCACGCCGACGAGCAGCACATGGCCTTGGCAGAAGATGGACAGGATGGTGTTGTGGATGATGTCATGCTGTCCGACGATGACTTTGCCGATTTCCTTGCGGAGGGTTTCGTATTTTTCGACCAATGCCTTGGCACCGTCGACATCAGAAGCGTAGTTTGTCATTGAAAATTCCAATCGTAATAAAAATCATAGTTCTTGTAGGTGTCGTCCAAGCGGATGAAGGCTTTGGCGGCTTTGTCCTTCACCCATTTGCCGATGGCTTGCTGGCGTTTTTGGCCCAAGGCCCAGTTTTGGATGAGACTGTAATCGTCTCTCAGGTTGGCCTGATGGGGCTCTGTTTTTTGCTTGACCATGATGAGACGGAAAGCGTCGTTGTTCTCATTGGTGGTCATGGGCAAGGGGTCGCTGACCTCTCCCACACCGAGGCGGCTGATGACGAAGGCCAGGTTCTTGTATTCGGGATATTCTTGCTCCAGACTCTGCATGTCCTGTAAGCTGAGCCAGTTGCCTCCTGTGGCGGCGTTGGTGAGGTAGCCGCCGTTGCTCTTCGTATCGTCGTCGCTGAATTGCTTGCAGGCCTCCTCGAAGGTCATCTCGCCGTTGCGGATGAGCCGTGCCACGGAGTCGAGTTCGTTTTGGGCTTTCTCCAAGGCTTCGATAGGCACTTTTGCGGTGAGCAGGATATGACGGCAGTTGACGGTCTCGCCCTTGCGCTCGATAAGTTGGATGATGTGGAAACCAAACTGGGTCTCCACCACGTCGGAAATCTCACCGTCGCGGAGATTGAAGGCCACATTCTCAAACTCGGTGGCATACACGCCACGGCCTGCAAAACCGAGTTCGCCGCCTTGTCGGGCCGAGCCTGGGTCTTCGGAGTAAAGTACAGCCATGGTGGAGAAGCTGCTCTCGCCTTCCAGGATGCGTTTACGGATTTGGTAAAGGCGGTCTTTCACCTGTAGCTTCTCGTCGATGCTGACGGGCGGACGCTTCACAATCTGCACGATTTGATAGGTCGGTTGGATGGTGGGGAGGCTGTCGCGTGGGATGGACAGGAAGAAGTCTTTCACCTCTTGCGGCGTCACCACCACGTTCTGCATGATCTTGGTCTGCACCTGCTCCTGAAGCATCTGGTCTTTCTGGGCCTTGCGAAGCTCATCCTTGATCTCCGACAGGGTCTTGCCAAACTGGGCCTCCATCTTTTCCTGCGAGCCGAATCTGCTGATGAAATAATGCAGCTTTTGGTCCATCTGACGCTCCACGTCGTCGTCGGTCACGGTGATACTGTCCATCTCGGCTTGGTTGAGCATCAGTTTCTGAAGCAGCAGGTCTTCGAGGATGCGGCCGCGCACCTCTTGTCCGGTGCCTTCGGTCATGCCTTGCATCCGGTATTGGATGTATTGGTTCTCGATGTCGGACTGCAGGATGATGTTCTTGCCCACCACGGCCACCACCTTGTCGATGACTTGAGGCTCGCGGTTTTGCGCCATCATCGGCAGCGCCAAAAGCATGAGGGCTATGATAATCCAGTTACGTTTCATTACTTCAAGATTTCAAGATTTCAAGATTTCAAATTTCAAGATTTCAAATTTCAAAATTTCAAGATTCAAAACTCAAAGATTCAAAAAATGAGGGCCGACTAATCAGCATTATAAAGTGTGGGCGAACCCACATAGACCTCGAAGGCCCGTTCCCGCTTCGCTTTCTCATAGAGTGACGTCCGCATCTTTTCGATCAAGGCCTGCTTGCGGCGGGCTAGGATGACGCTCTTGATGTTGTCGCTCACCATCTCCAGGGGCGAGGTGCTTTCTTCCAGAAGGTAGTCGACGAACCGCACCATATAGGTGTAGTCGTTCATGTCGAAGCAGACGAACCTGTTCTTTTTCAGGAAGCTCTCCGCATTGAAGATCTCGATGGGGATGATATTGGTCAACTCGTCCAGGCGCATCCACTGGTCCACGTCGAGGTAGCTCTTGGTGGCGTAGTAGGTGGCCAGCACGTCGATGTTTTGCAGCAACAGGGTGTCTGGGTCGCTCATTAGCTTCTGGAAGTCGGCTTTCTGCTTGCTGTTCTCGTCGATGATGAGGTAGGCCACGCGCACCATGGTGTTGCGCAGCTGGAAGTCTTCCTTGTTCTGTTCGTAGTAGGCGGCGATTTCGTCTTCGCTGACCACCGTGTCGAGCTTTTGGTTGATGAGTTGGCTCTCGTAGGCGTAGACAATCAGCGAAGTTCGGTATTCTTCCATCTGTTTCTCAAGGTCGAGGGCCTCTTTGTCGAGGTTGTTCTCGGCCTGATGGAGCAACACCTGCTTCCTGACCCATGAGTCGATGAAGGCATTGACGCGCTGGATGCTGTCGAGGATAGGCGTATGCTCGGGCACGAGTCCTTGGAGATCCGACTCATAGAGATACTTGCCATAGCACTCAGCCACCACGACTTCCTTCGAGTTTGTCTCAAAGTAGTCGCAGCCCGCCAGCAACAGGAAGCAAAGGATGCCGATGATGCCGCCTAATTTCTTCATTTATAGAGATTTCTGACTTTTTCAAGTACTTTCTCATCCACGCTCACCGGATAACGCTCCTTCAACGCCTTCACCCAATTCTGCTCCAGCTCCACTTGGTAGTCGGATGTGACGAGGCCTCGGGCTTCCTTGAGGGTCTTCGGCTCCACGGGACGCAGGCTTCTGATGCAAACGATGGTGGTCGATTGGTCGACGGTGGAAGGAATTTCATTGCGCACACCTTCCTTCCATTCGGTCTGGTCTACGTATTGGTTGTCACCGTGTTGGTAGTATCCATGACGCACGAAGGCGTAGCTGATGGAGTCGCGCTTGATGACGTCTCTCAGGCTGTCCAAGGGCGTGCCGTTGTCGAGCAACTCCTTCACCTTAGGCAACGACTCGGGGCGCGTCACCGTGATGATGTTGGCTTCGGCGCGTTCTTCCCACATGTACTTGTCGGCATGGCGGCTGTGGAACTCCTTTAAGCCAAGGGTGTCTTTCACGGCTTTGCTCCACACCTCTTGGTCCATAAGGTCGAAGAGCAGGATGCCGTCTTTGTATTCTTGTACCAGGGCTTTGAACTCAGGGTATTTGTCCTCGAGGTGGGCATCGGCGTAGTTCATGACGGTCTCGTTCGAGAAGGCCTCATAAAGCTGGTAGGCGTAGGTGGCCGGAGTGACATAGCGCTGGTTGGTCATGTTTGCCGTGATGTAGGCCACGAAGTCGCTGACCTTGGTCGGGTTGCCTTCCAGGGTGAACAAAGTGGCATCCATGTTGACTTTGTCGGAGGGCTTGTAGGCTTTCTTGAGGATGGTGCTGTCGATGGTGGTCATGAAGGCTTCGAGGTTCTTGTCGTTCTGTTTGAACTTATATTCCTTTTTCACCTGCTTGACAACCATCTCTTCCGACTTCTTCGAGCGCATGTCCTTCTCGATGCGTTCGCTCAGGCCCTTGGATTCCTTCTCGAAGGAACCGACGCCCGACTTGCTCAAAAGCTTGATGATATGGAAGCCGTAGACGGTGCGCACGGGCTTGGCAATCTGGCCGGGTTCTATCGACTTGCAGGCCTCGATGAAACCAGGGACAATACGGTTGACGGTGAAACTGCTCAGAGCGCCGTCGCGCGGGGCTGTGCCGCGGTCGTCGGAATATTGTTTTACCATCGCGCTCCAGTTCTTGCCGTCTTGGGCCATCAGCTCGTTGTAGATGTTGTCGGCCTTTTGTTGCATGGCCTTCACGTCCTCTTCGGGGGCGTCGAAGGGTAGCTGGAGGAAGATATGGGCAGCTTGTATGGTGCCCATGGCGTCGGTCACGCTCTGTACCTTGATGATATGGTAGCCGAAGTCGCTGCGCACAGGCATGGAGATTTCGCCTTCCTTGGTGTTGTAGGCGCCGGTTTCAAAGGGATAGACCATGTCGAAGACGGTGAAATAGCCGAGGTCGCCACGGTTCCCTGGACGGGCGGGGCCTTGGTCGGAGGCAGGCATGTCCTTGGCCGAGGGGTCTTCAGAGTATCTCACGGCGAGGTCGCCGAAGTCTTCGCCCTTCAGGGCCTTCTTGCGGATGTCCATGGCCTTGTTGTAAGCCTTCAGCGTGTCGGACGGCAAGGCGTTCTTGTCGCAGCGGACGAGAATGTGCGAGGCGCGGATGTCCTTCAGCTTGCGTTGGTAGGCCTCTTCAAGCAACTCGTCGGAGATGTCGTCGCTGCTCATGAAGGGTTTGGCCAGCTGCTTGCGGTAGCCTGCCAGCTCTTTCTGGAACTTGGCGCTGGTGTCGAGTTGCAGGCGCTCGGCTTCCATCACTTTCATGCGGAAGGTGGTGAAGAGGTCGAGGTATTCGTCGACGGTCTTCTTCTCGATGACGTCGCTCTTGAGGTTGTTCTTATAATATACATCGGTGAACTCCTTCACGGTGACAGGCTGGTCGCCGATGGTCATTAACACCTGTTTGTCGAGCTTCGACTGCGCATTGGCGAATAAAGCTGGCATGACAAAAGCAGCCAACAAAAACATTTTCAAAAAATTACGTTTTTTCATTGCTGATATTCGTTGTTTCTATAATTGCAATAACGGGATTTGTCGCGGTTTATTTCAAGCCCCCTTCCACTTCCAGACCGTCGTTGAGCACATAGATGTCGTCGACTTGGATGGCATCGAAGACGGACTTCACCTGCTCGATGGAGCCGAGGTGGAGCATCAGATGCCGGTCGGGACGCTTCTCGATCAGGCCTTCCGGGATCTTGTTATGGAGCAGACTGAGCACGGTATTCATCAAGGTGTCGGTGCCCATGCCGGCATCCAGCTTGACGAGCAGGTCGCTGCCTATGATCTCGATGATGGTGAGCTCGGCGGAAATGTCTTTCTTGATGATGCCCAGATTGAGGGGATAGGTTATTTTTATGGTCTTGTTGTCGACATATTCGAAGCCGATGTTTTGCTCGGTCTTTTCTTGCAGGATGTTCTGCAATTCAGGGAAAGAAATTGATGCTTTCATATTCTTTTTCTTCTTTTTTATTTTACACGAATGGTCATGAATGTATCACGAATTATCATTAATTTGTTTTTCCTCGTAGTCTTTATCGTCCATTCATATTTTACACGAATAATCATGAATGTATCATGAATTTTCATTAATTTGTTCTTCGTCGTATTCTTCAGCGTCCCAATCAACTTGTTCAGGGAATAAGAGATCCATATCCTTGTCAAGTAATATGCATGCATTTGTTTCTTCAATGTACGCATAGCGCTCGCCTTGGAGACTGGGTTGCCCGAAATTGATAAGTAGGCCAATAGGCATTTTGGTTAGTCGCATATAATTGAATAGCTGGGCACGATGGGCAGGAAGCAGCTCTTTTGTGGATTTTAGTTCTACAATAATATCGTCTTCGACTACGATATCCATCTTGTAAAACTTTTCCATTTGATGTCCTTTATAGAAACAAGGTAGTAGTTTCTCTGACTCACATAAGATACCTTTTTCTGCCAATTCCATACAAAGAGCCTCGTTGTACAATGGCTCCAGCAATCCCCAGTTCAACTCTCTATGCATTGTCATTGCAGAACCTATGACTTCGTAAACAATATCCTTGTATTTCTTGAAATTAAACATCGCTGAAAAAGCAAATTTTTGACTAATTCACAACCTCTTTATGGTCTATTTTGGATAATTTTAGGATAATTTATGGTAATTCGTGGTTTTTTCTGGTAATTCGTGTTTAAAAAAATAACTACTAACTTCTTTTACTATAATTCGGGGCTTCCTGAGTGATGGTGACATCGTGTGGATGGCTTTCGAGGATGCCCGAGTTGGTGATGCGGATGAACTTGGCCTTCTTGAGGTCTTCGATGGTGCGTGAGCCGGTGTAGCCCATGCCGGAACGCAGGCCACCGACCATTTGATAGACGACCTCGGAGAGCGTGCCTTTGTAAGGGACACGACCTGCGATGCCTTCGGGGACGAGCTTCTTTACGTCTTCCACGTTGTCCTGGAAGTAACGGTCCTTCGAGCCTTGCTGCATGGCTTCGAGCGAGCCCATGCCACGGTAGGTCTTGAACTTACGGCCTTCGTAGATGATGGTGTCGCCGGGCGACTCATCCACACCGGCGAAGAGCGAACCTGCCATGATGGACGAGGCACCTGCGGCCAGGGCCTTCACGATGTCGCCCGTGTAGCGGATGCCACCATCGGCGATGACGGGGATGTCGGTGCCTTCCAAGGCCTTGCACACCTCCATGACAGCGGTGAGCTGCGGCACGCCGATGCCGGCCACCACGCGTGTGGTGCAGATGGAGCCGGGGCCGATGCCCACCTTGATAGCGTCGGCGCCAGCCTCGGCCAAGGCCTTGGCAGCCTCAGCGGTGGCGATGTTGCCTGCCACGACGTCGATGTCGGGGTAGTTGGCTTTCAGGGTGCGCACCATGTCGATGACGCCTTGCGAATGGCCATGGGCCGTGTCGACGACCAGGGCATCCACGCCTGCGTCGACGAGGGCAGCAGCGCGCTCAAGGGTGTTGGCGGCGATGCCCACGGCGGCGGCCACGCGCAGACGACCGCGCGAGTCCTTGCAGGCGTTGGGGCGTGCCTTCACCTTGATGATGTCTTTATAGGTGATGAGGCCGATGAGGTGGTTGTCCTTGTCGACCACGGGCAGCTTCTCGATCTTATGTTCTTGCAGGATGTCGGCGGCCTTCTCAAATGACACCTCGGTGGTGGTGATGAGGTTCTTGCTCGTCATCACCTCGGCGATGGGACGGTCGAGGCCGCGCTCGAAGCGCAGGTCGCGGTTGGTGACGATGCCGACGAGCACGTTGTTGCTGTCGACGACGGGGATGCCGCCGATGCGGTATTCGGCCATCAGGTCGAGGGCGTCTTTCACGGTGGCGTCGACATGGATGGTCACCGGGTCGCTGATCATGCCGTTCTCGGCGCGTTTCACCTTGCGCACCTCGGCGGCTTGTTTGCCGATGGTCATGTTCTTGTGCAGCACGCCGATGCCGCCTTCCTGGGCGATGGCGATGGCCATGCGGCTCTCCGTCACGGTGTCCATGCCGGCGGAGACCACGGGGATGTTGAGGTCGATATGGCGCGAGAACTTGGTCTTGAGGCTCGTCTCACGCGGGAGTACGTTACTATAGGAAGGGACCAAGAGGACATCGTCGTAGGTCAGGCCTTCACCGATGATTTTTTCTGTATCTAATGCCATGGCAGATGGGTTTTAATTAAACTGCAAAAATACGTTTTTTTTCGATAGGATAGGCGAAGCGGGCCTAAAAAATGGCAAAAGCGGCTGAAATCATGGCGCTTTATGCGTTTAATGCTTACCTTTGCGGCATGAACAGCCTTTACGAAATCAACAAACGAAAAGAATACCAAGCGGGACTGCTGACCGCTTTCGAACTGCCGCTGCCTGAGGACTTTGCGCAGGATTATGAAGAACTGCTGGCGGACGAAGAGACCAGCGCCAATGTCAAAGAGACGTTGCTGCTTTGGCGGACCATCATAGGCCCTTTCGGCAATACCCTTTCCTATATCGTCAACAACAGGCTCATCCTTAGTGCTTTGCCTTACATCATCCGCGACGACTCCAACGACGGTGACACCATGCTCGCTGAAGACATGTTCGGCGTGTTGCGGCGGCTCAACAGGGCTACAGCCAAGGCCTTTATCACCACGGTGAAGGGACGCTCGGGCTGCATCGAGCGTCTTTATGGGGCTTTGGTGGAAAACGACCTGCCGGCTTTTGTGCAGCTGTTGAGCGACACCAAATGCGATGCCACGCCTTTGGCCCGGCTATGCCGCAGTTGTTGGGATGACGCTCAGATGGGGTTCGCGCTCGGCAACGAGAACCTGCCCCATTATTTTGAGTACATGTCGGAACAGCCCTTCGACCCTGATGACCGCGACGAGCAGGACTTCCATGGTGCCGTGCAGCAGCTTCAGCCCGACTGGGAAAACATCCAGGACATCGACCATCCCGACATTGATGACCGTTTGGAGCAGTATTTCAGGGACTTGCGTGTTTTCAACGAGGCGTATTTCCGCATGAGTGTGCAGTATTATCAGGACAGCTACGACGACTTCAAGCCTAACGAGCGGCAGCTGCTCGACAGCCTGCTGCAACGCCCTGAGGCGCAACAGATGCTGGCATACGAAGCGACAGAGCAAGAGGAAACGCCGGAGCCTGTCGAGACAGAGCCCTTCCAGCTGCCCAAGGATTATTTCGACTGGGGCCATTGCTCCAACATGCCGACGGAGTATTTCTACCTGAAGAAAGCGGTGCGTGACCGTGGCGTTTCGGTGCTGACGGATTTCATTAATTATCTGGCCGATAGGGGTTACATCGAAGACCGTCCCGCCGTGAAGGCGCTGCTGGCCTACCGCCTGACGGGCCGTTGTCGTCCCGAGGGCAGTCTCCCGCCGATTGAGTGGCATGGTAGAAACGGCAAGTCCTACGAGTTGATTTATCTCGTTCGTTTCCTCTCCGAGCGCGGCGACTATAAGAAGATGCGCCGATTCTTCACTGGCTGCGAGTGGGTGAAAGACCGCGACAGCAGCTATGCCAACTCTGCCGATTCGGAGTTTCGGAAGCAGATGTCGGCGTTCTATCCTGAGGCTTGTAGGTTTGTGGTGTAGGATCTAGTGATTTAACACGAATGCCCATAAATGATTCACGAATTTGACAGAAATTATTTTTGACAATTTGTGGTCGATTTGTGGAAATTTGTGTTTAAAACATCCTTTACTATAATTCACTATATTCTTTTGCCGCCCGGCGAAAAGCCCCTATTTTCGCGCCATGCAAGGCAAGAAAGAAGATTTGACCAATGAGCAGTCCGCTTTTCCTCATTTTTCGATACGGTTTACCAGAGCCATCCAGCGGAATGAGAAAGGTTGGGACACGCTCTTTTGTTTTGTCTTCACCGTTGCGACGCTTTGCGTCATTGCGAGGAGGAACGACGAAGCAATCTAAAGAGAAAAACGAATTGAAATTGAAAAAAAGAAGAAGAACAGAATAATTACCGAAATAATCCCTAACTTTGTAGGATGAAAAAAAAGAAGAATTGATATAACAAACTAAAAATAAACGCATTATGTTATACAGAATCACAGTAAAAAACTCCAAACTAACCAGTGGCATCCGAGTAGAGAAAGGCATGTCGGTGGATGTGCCAAGCAACAGCATGAGCAATCCCGTAACGACCAACGGTGGACAAGCCGTGGTGGATGCCTTTATGAGAATTTACGGAATTGATATCAAAAAGGCTGGAGCGCTGAGTATGGCGTATCTGGATGTGGAAAGGGTAGGATGATATGGCTAAGAAAAATGAAAGTTTAGGAGAGAAAGCTCTTCGATATGGGAAAGCTTATCTATTTAGAGGAGGGGCTTGGGGAGTAGGCAAAGAAGTCGCAGATGATATCGAAGAGTATCGTGAACAGGCTTTGTATGACGAATATCTTTCTCCAATGGATGATGCATGGGAAAGTAAAGATTATGAACAAGTTATCGAAATCGCTGATGCCATCATAAATGAAGATGACATAGATGAAGACATTGTGCGAGTGGCAACTTGGCGAAAAGCGAGAGGATATTTTAATTATGCTTGTCAAAGAGCAGTTCCCAATGTAAGTTTCTTAGATGAGAGAAATAGAGAAACTTTAGATTTATTTGAAAAGTCATTGGGCTGTTTTCATGATTATGGTAATCAATATGGTTGGGATGACGAGGTCATTGATTGGATTATGTTGATACATGACTTATTGGAAGAATTAGTGGATGCTAGAAACTGCGCAATTTGTTTGTTGGATTCTGAGAATAGGGATATCCGAACCAAAGCATTAGAAGTATACAAAAGCAATACCAATATTCTTTTGGAAGAATGTGGGGCATTTACAGAATCTGTTGATTATAGTAAGAGGAAATATGTGTTCTTAGGAAAGGATATTCAAAAAATAGGAGGAACATACCAATGGATTGATGATGAGCGTGTGATAGACTGGATTTTCACTCTTGACCAGAGGCCGTCTGATATGGTTTTCCCAATAGGCCGTCCTCAACCAGGGTTATATATGGCGCACCCTGTCTTGACGAATCGTTACTATCCAATGGAAACCGCAGAAGAAAAACTCTTCATGGAAAAAGTCATAGAGTTTTGTTGGCTAGTGCAATGCTTGGGCGCAACGGAAGTGTCTTTCCATTCTAATAAAGGTTTGTCTGTGTCGCAAGGCATGGAATCATCAAGAACAATTAAGGCCGATGTAGGAGTGAAGAAAGTTGGCGTTGGAGGAGAATATGGTAATACACAGAAATATGATGAGGGCAATACTTTGGGGCAAAAGGTGGAATTGGTTCAGCGTTTTACCCCGCAACATCAAGCCTATTGTCCGAACGATTTGGTATGGCTTGATTCTGATTCCCAATGGAAGATGCTAGTTAAACAGAGACTTGAAGGTGGAATTATGGAATACAACTATAAGATTTCATCCTCAGAAACATGTCAGATGTCATCTAACGAGACCAACGCGGTGAAGGCAAACTTCGAGTATATGATGGTCAAGGTCAATGGTAGTTATGATTCAAGTCTCGATCAAACATTTAATCATAGTGAAGAAACAGAGTGGTCGATTCATGTGGAGTTTGCCTCACTTGAAGAGTTGTCGGAAGATAAAACGAGTGGAAGAAATGAAGGTGAGAGCCAAATAGAAATTACAGATTTTGAACAGGAATATCTTGACATGATTAAAGATTGTTTGGAGGATGGAGAAATTGGAATTCGTGAACGTAAACTGCTTGATAAGATTCGAGTGAAAAACGGCATTTCTGAAGAACGTGCCAAAGAGTTGGAAGCGACATTAAGCCCACCCCAATTGACCGATGACGAAAAGGAATATCTTGAAGCCTTCAAGGATGCTTGCGAGGATGGCAAGGTTTCAGACAAACAACGCAGATTGTTGGAAAAGTTGCGGGTTATGTATGGGATTTCTGAAGAGAGGTCGAAACAGTTGGAAAAATTGTGAGATTGCGCATAATGCGTTAAACTTACTTCAACTTTAACATGCCTGTTCTCCACTTCTTTATGCTACAAGAGAGGTGAATTATAGAGTTGCCGCTTCATCATTATGAAAGAGGCGGGATTGTTATGTCAAAATGACAGTTTTTGATACTGTACAAATTTTGAAATCATACCACGTGATATTTCATGCAAACGACTGAAAATTAAAGAAGAAGCATGTTGTTATTGTGGTGTTCGGTTTATAGACATCATCTCAAAACTATCTCAAGCATTAGGTATATTGACAATGTGTCAGTTGTTGTTGTGTGGCGCATTTTTTGAAGAAACTAACTGAAAACTTGTTCCGAGTGTCTATCGGCGGGCTGGACTGAGGGGAATTCTTTTCAGTTTTAAAAATGGGGCTATTATTAACGAACTCAAATTATTATGAAAAAACATAATAACGCAAACACAAGCAATGGTACTGGCGGCCTTTGGGGTGCTATGGTTGATACAGTCAATTCTGGTAATCCAGTTGTAGTGAAGGGCGTGGTTGCTGTTGGGATTGTGATGATGGTTGTAACCGCGACTCGTGTGCTTGGTCAACTCTTCTAATGAACCAAACTAATGTTGTTGGGGATTTCCATCCCCAACAACGATTCCATAATACTAAACTATCATTTGTGGTAGTTATGCTCTTCAAAGCCAATGCGTTCCTCTACCATCAACTTCACCCAACCCGCCCGTCGTGTCTATACTGATACGGAGAAGGCCGTCCAGCAATGCGGACAGTTCAAGCGCATTGAATGTAACGACCGAACCTTCACTATCACGGCAAGGCATGGGATGAGTTTGCTTTCGCTTGGCGAAAACGTCACCATCCATGTGGTGGCCACAAGCACCCAAGAGACCGAGGTGAGGATAGAATCAGCCTCGCGTATCTTCCTCAATTTCATCAATGGCGGCGCCAACAAGAAGAACGTCCAAAGCCTTGAAGACTACATCCGAAACGAGGTGTATAAGCTTTGCAGCGATGAGGAAATCAAATTGAGGCGGTAAGCCTCAATTTCCAAACTTGATGTTTATCTTTTTATCACAACCCAACGACCTGCGCTTGTGTTGCCCTCGCGAAGCAATACTCCCATCTTTTGTAAGGTTGCCAGGTCTCGTTGCACAGTTCTATGAACTACCGACAAAACTACTGACATTTGCTTGCTGGAGATGAATGGATTTTTGTTTATTAAATCACATATTTTCTTCTGTCTTTCAGTTAGTTGTACTACCGACAAACTTACGACATCACTTACGACATTTTTTCGTCCACTTACGACATCATATCCCCGTTGGAATGTCACCAAAGTACCGCCGCAATGTGATTTCACCGTCGGCATCGGCAACCCCGCTTTTTCAAAACCCTCACGAATCTTCTTGTAGCCACGTCCCCATGTGTCAATAAAGCCAGCCTTGAACATGGTGTCGGCAATGTTCCGATTGCGTGGCTTGGAAGAGTGTTTGCCATAAAGTACCGTCTCGTCATAGCCTTCTGGCAATTCTCCCTCATTCCAAATCTCCACATAGTCATTGTAGACATGCATCTGAATGTCTGGCCCTGTGTAATCCTTATGCGCGATTGAGTTGTATAGTATCTCTCTCAGTGCCTCTACTGGCACCTCCAGTTCCTCTTTCCGTTGCATACCGTCAAAGCGCACAGGCGAGGTCAAATACTTGGCTTTCAAAACCTCAACCACACGATCTGCCATCTGTATGATGTTGCCCTCAATCACGTCCTGAATCAACAAGTCAGCCTCGTCAACACCAAAACGGCCAATCTTGAATCTTACGCTGGTGAAAAACTTTAGCGGGTCTTTGCCAAAAAGCAATAATGCGGCATTCTTCAAGTGTCCGTTTTCATCCAAGAGGTGCAAACTTGCCAGCACATCTTGGGTGGTTGCATTGCGTTCATCTTCCGGGATGCGGTTGGCCTCAATACCCTTCCGAAGGAAATAATTGATGGCCTCACGGTCAATGTCGTCCAATGTCGCGTTCTCATTGGCAACGTCATCCCACGACTTGCCCATCTTCTTCATGATAAACTGCTGAAGTGCAGCACCGTTCAGTTCCTGCATCGTGGAACCCGAACGATAGTAATATTTACCCTTAAAGCTGATAGGTACATTGCTTGGATTGACTATTAACTCGATATAATCCAACCCATTTCGTTCGTAAAGATTCACATCCACAACCAGTCCCATATAATTGACAATCTTGTTGGGAATGTCCTCAAGCAACTTTTTCGAATCATTCACTCCCACCACCTCGTGATTATCATCCACGCCAAAATACATCACAGCTCCCTGAGCATTCGCGAAGCCGCAAATCCATTTCAGGTATTCGTCCTTCCAAATGCTCTTAAACTCCACGTTCTGGCACTCCTTTGGTTTTATCTTGCCCATGTCAAATCAATTTGAAACTGTGCAAAGGTACAAATTTTTCAACATCCCGTGTACGGCGTTTGGTATTAGGATTTGACGCAACTACTTTGATGGCTTTATGGACACAAAGTCCACAGCCTTGAAGATTACATCTGGAACGAGGTGTATAAGTTTTGCAGCGATGAGGAAATCAAATTGAGGCAAAATTGAAGCCCGTGCCGTATGCTCACAGCAGCGGCGTCATATACAGCGGCAGATACACCAAACCGTCTTTCAGCTCCACATCCTTCGTGTGCAGCACATACGGCGTGCTCAGGTACTGCCCGAACTTCTTGATGCACTTGTTGATTGACGTCAGTGTGTAGCCCGTGCTGCTCTTCACCTCGATGGGCGAGATGTTATGCCGCGAGGTCGCCACTTCCTTCTGCACCAAGAAGTCCACTTGCATCCGGTTTTCTGCCTCCTCCTTGTCGTAATTTGAGTAGAAGAACAGCTCGTTGCCCGCCGCTTTCAGCATCTGCGCCACGATGTTCTCCACCAGCATCCCCTCATCAATCTCCAGCTTGTCAAACATCAGCTTCTGGTATATCTCGTTCGTCACAATGCCCCTGGCACTGAATGCCAGCGAAATCAACAAGCCCGTGTCACAGTAATAACACTTCAGCATCGTGCGGTCCTCATTCAGTTGCAGACCGATGTTCGGAGCCGTGGTATTGTAGCAGATGTTCACCATCTTCGAGTCCTCCAGCCAAAAGAACGCACTGTCATATTCTCGCATCCGAGCCTCGTCCTTTAGGGCCGCCAGCACAAACTTCTTCTCCTTCTTCTGCAACTGCCCGGGTATGGCATCATATATCGCACTCACACGCGCCGTGGCACCTCCCGCGTATTTCTTGATGTCGTTCTTGTACAGCCGTAGTATCTGTCGCTTCACGGCATCCACCTTCGTAAAGTCGCGCGAAGCCGCATATTCCGCCACCGCTTGAGGCATGCCGCCTACAATCAGATACTGGCGAAAGTAGTGCAGCGCCTCACGGTGGAATTCGCCCATGGGCTGAAGCTTTTCAAACCGCTCGCGGATATAGGGCATCATCATTTCGTTGCCCATCGCCCAAAGAAACTCCTCAAAATCCATCGGGTACATGTCGATACCATCCTCCTCCGATGGAATCAGGATGCCATCCACATTCTTCTTGATGGAGATCAGTGAACCCGTCTCCAGATAGTCGAATCTGTGGTCGGCCACCAGCGACTTGATAGCCTCACGGGCGCGAGGGCATTTCTGCACCTCATCGAAGATGATGAGTGACCGACGGGGAGTCAACTGTTTCTTGTAGTGCAACTGGATGTTCTGCAGCAGTGTATCCACGTCCTCCAGATACTCGTCAAACCAGCCCTTTACCCGTTTGGGTGCCTTGCTGAAGTCGATGAGGATATACGAGTCATACTCGTTGCGGGCAAACTCCTCAGCGATATAGCTCTTTCCAACACGGCGTGCGCCCTCTATCATCAGTGCGGTAGTGCCGTCCTTTTCTCGTTTCCATTGAACCAGCTGGTCATAAATCTTGCGTCTCATAATCACGTTTCCTAAGAGTTTTAAAACCTATTTTATACACATTTCCTAGGTATAAAATCAATGCGTAAACATTTTTATATCAGTATGAAATATTATTTTAAGCAAAGAAAATCATTCTTTTGACTTTGCAAAGTTACAATTTCTTTTGTATTATGCAAAGTAAGCAGCGAATTATCTTTTTTTTCCCCTTACTATAATTCACTACATTCCATTGTGCATTAATAATGGTGCTGTATTTTCGCCACCGTTATCAAAACCAATGCACTATGGGATGCTTCATCTTTTTGGATTATCTTATCGGATTTATTGTTCTCATCAGGATCCACGCGCCGTGGTGGGCTTGGCTTCTCTATGCTGTCGGCGTATTGGTTGGGTTCGTGATATTGGGTTCGAGCGATGGCGGAAACGGAAACGGAAAAACAACTGACACTTCAAAACAGGATAAATCATGTACCGAGGACTAACAACATTCACATGCACCCATTGCGGTCGCGTTTTCAAATCGCATGATATTGAGTATCACATGACGGTTTTTTCTGTTCCCCAGCGCTGTCCTGAATGTGGTAGCGTCAGAACAGTGCCTTTTGGTGGCAGGGAAGAATTCTACAAGCATGTTTGGGAGGAAATCGAACAGGCCCAGAAAGAATGGGAAGAGAAACGCTCAAAAGCCGAGGCCAAGAGGAAAGCCATTGAGACGGAACAAAGGAAAAAGCAAGCCAAGAAACGCAGGCACATGAGTCGCGGCCAAAAGGAAAAACAGGACAAACAGCGTGAAAAGAAAGCGGCCAAACGTAGCAAGCGTCAACAACTTGTGGAACCTAAACAAGAGGGAATCATCCTCCTCGGAGCCACTTGGTTTCCGCCAGGGACGCCTCTGAGGATTGATGAAGAGTGAAAATGCTATTGGTAATCAAATCGGAAACATAAGCTCTGCAGCGATGAGGAAATCAAGCTGCGGAGGTGATCTTTGTTTTTAACATGAATGGCCATAAATGAGTCACGAATTCCGTTGGAAATGTTCCGCCAAAGTTGCTGTTTTTTGCAAACTTTGGCGGAAAATATTCATTTTTTTCTCCACTATAATCCACTTCAATCCAAGGCGCATCGTCGGCAATGGTCATTCATAATGTCTAATCCGAACCTCAATGCCATCACCCTCCAATAGCGAGGCGATGCCGCTGACATTGGTCTGGCTGTAATGGTAGGGAAACAGCACTTTTGGTTTGACTGTCCTTGCCGCGTTGACCAGCTGCTCGACGGTCATGGTGTAAGGCTGGTTGCAAGGCAGGAAGGCGATGTCGATGTCCTTGATGTCGGCCATCTCGGGGATGTCTTCCGTGTCGCCGGCGATGTAGATGCGCAACCCGTCAAGGGTGAGAACAAAGCCGTTGTCCCTTCCTTTGGGGTGGAATTGCTGATGTCCTTCGGTGGTGTTGTAGGCGGGCACGGCCTCCACGGTGATGTCGTCGGTCATCTGAAGACGGTCGCCGTTGGCCATCGCGGTGCCGTAGCCGAGCATGTCGGCGCAGGTCGGGTTGGTGATTAGTTGGGTGCGCTCGCCAGTGAGTTGCTGGATGGCGGAGGTGTCAAGATGGTCGAAGTGCTCATGGGTGACGAAGATGTAGTCCGCCTTGGGCATGGCGGCATAGGGTATGGTCTTGTCGCCCAACTTTGTCACTGGGTCGACCTGAATTTCTTTGCCGCCGTATTCGATGCGGATGGAGGAGTGCACAAGTGCGTGTATCTTCACGGTCTTGCCGCTCTTGGTGGTGAAGCAGTCGGTCTCAAAGTCATCGAGGCTTTGTTGTCCACAGGCGGTGGCCAGTACCATGGTGGCCAGAAGGAAGGTGATGCTAGTTTTCATTATTATGGGCTTTTTTTGATTTTCCAGCCATTGTTTTGGCTATGTTTTTGACTTGTTTTTGCGTAAAACAAACCTGAAAAATTAGAAAATACAATGGTGTTTTATGTTTTGGATTGTGTATAATATATTATGAATGAATGGTTTAACTATATTTTATGATGCAAAATTACTATCTTTTTTGTATAATACAAAATAGATAGAAAAAACTATGCAAAACCGATAGTGAAAACTATAAGTAAGTAAGGCACAAATACGCGATAACATGTCGGTAAGTGGTAAAAAAGAGGACTTACCGACCCATTATCGACACTTTTCTGTTGTGTTACTATTAGATTTCAAACATTTTTCCCGAATCAAAAGTGCGGTGTTCCCCATGCGAGACATAGCCCAATTGGTTGGAAACACATTTGGTATTGCCGATGATACCGTCAATGTTACGATGTGAATGACCGTAGATCCAGTATTCTATAGGGCTGTCGGCGATAAAGTCATACAGTTCAACCGTGAAGGCTCCGTTGATGGTGCTGCCTTTGAACACAGGGTCGGTTAATAGCTCTGAAGGAACATGATGGGTGGCCACAATGATATGATTGGCCTTGCTTTCAGAGATAGCCTTTTTCAGGAAGTTGAAACAGCGTTCATGCTCTTCGTTGAATCGGGTAAAGTCAAGTCGCCTTCCACTTGCCATGATGCGGTAGAAATCAGAAACGGAGCGTTCGGTCATATAGGCATCCTGAATAGGAATCTTCGACCATAAAGTTGTGGCTACCAAGTCAATTTCATCAGATAAAGGAATCACAGCGTTATATCTACAATGCACATTCTTTCTTATTTCTATGTCCCAGCCATCAGTCATGGTGTCGATGTCGTAGTATTTGTAGAATTCATGGTTTCCGGGAATGACGACGACCTGATGATAATGCTCTGATGCCCAGTACCAGAATGGATGGCTCGAATAGTTGTCGTCACCGAGATAGCCGATGTCGCCTGCCAGCACCAATACATCCCCCGTCACCTGTAAGGGATGGCTTTTCAACCACGAGCCATTTTCGTGGAACTCCAGATGTAAGTCTGATGCGTACTGGATTTTCATTGTTTTTCCTCCTCTATAAACATTTCGTTCAATGCGGCTAAATACACTTCAACCTGCTCTCTATCGATCCTCAAAGCATTCTTCATTGCCAAAATGGATTCCTTTGTATTCATAAGTTGGCAGAATTCCCTTACTGTCACCAAAATGGATATAGGTACGGCAACTGGCTCCGTTTCGGTTCTTGCCGTTGTCAGCAGAAACACATCACGACGATGCTTTTTTATGTCGTCGCTGTTCACTTGGTTTCCAGTTTCCCTCTCTTTCAGCAAATTAAGGTATGCTCTCATTTTTAGGCAAATCAATGATTCCAATGAGGCTACACGAATGCCGTTCACCATTTGGCTGTTGCTCACCACAAACTGATAAAGGTCGTCGTCCAACACAATGGCGGACAGGCTATATTGGTAATCTTGTAGTGGTATTGGTTCAATGCGGACATCCTTGGGTTCGCCTAAGGCATCAGATTGTCTTGACAGCAACTCGATTTGGCTCGGATAGCCTGTTTCACTTGGCCTCCTGAAACGGTATAAGGCGTATGCAGGTTCGCCATCCTTGCGCTGCCGTTTCTCTATGGTGTAGCCCCCTTGGTGGATGAAACTCCAAAAAGCAGAGACAAACTCCGTTTTCAGGTGTTCGACGACCACAATCATGTCAATGTCGTGAGTCACTCTTGGCTCAGTCCCAGCATCCTCAAGAATTACATTACAGGCCGTACCGCCGATTACAATGTAATTCTCTGAATAGAAGCCTAATTCGGCCCTGAATTTGTCTAATCCTTCAACCATGTTTCTTCGATTATTCGTTCAACTTCCTTGTGTACTCGTGGGTCTTCATCGTTCATCAGTGTCAATGCCAGCGAAAGCTGATCCACGAAGCCTTGCTCTATGTTTATGGGCGGATATTTCCAGATTTCGATTCTAAAAACCCCGTCCCATGAATTGATTCGTTCAAAATTGTCCTCTTTAGCGGCATCCGTCCGCTCAACTGCAACAAGTGTCTTGATTGTTTCGGGAACCAACATTGAATAATGCGCCAAAGCATTGATGCCGCTTTGCGGATATGTTGCTTCATTCTTTACGTTGTCGCAAAAAAAGCTTTTCTTCATGGGCGACTTCAGCAACGGGAAGGCTTTCTCCCACAATGCTTTTCCCTTCAACTCAAAATGAAGCCTTTTTTCTTTGTTATCATCCATGATAAGAGTGCATAGACCCAGGTCTTGCAAAACTTGTAAAGCCAACGTCAAAGTGACATATTTATAAGGCATGACTTCGGCTAATTCCTTTGCGCTGTGACCTTCCAAATTCTTTGTTTGCAAGTGGTAAAGCAATACATATTGGGCAGGTGCGGTCAATTCTGTTGCCACCTTTCTCTCATTTTGGCTGTCCATCACCAATCCTGGCAGATAGGCGTATTTCCCCGAAACCACGAAAAAGACCTGCTTGTCCATTAGTCTCATCCGTTGGTTGTAGTCCAAGGCATCAAACCAAAAGGCGCACGGGGAACCATTGTTGTTCGAGACCATATCTTCCATCTTTTTGCAAGCCTTTGGTGTATAGCGTTCCAAAGGATATTTTGGCTTTAACAAGATGACGATTTGCCCAGCCATTTCAATCTTGAAGAAACGGAAACTTGAGCGCATCTCCAAGGTAATTCCCTTAATAGATTTGACTTCAATCTCTTCTGTATAGAAACTTATATTGGCTATTACCAGTGTATTGCACATAGTTTAGTAGTATTTTATAAAAATAATAAAACACTGCAAAAATAGATATTTCTTTTATAAAACGGCAAGTTTTCGATTCTTTTTTTCATCCTTCTTCCAAAGTTTTTTGTTTATACAGATAAAAGTCTTCCGCCCCTAACGCGCATGTTTTCAATATTTTAGCATAAAAAAAGAGGACTAAAAAAGGGACTATGAGTTAGAGAAAAACAAAAACCCGCTGAAAATCAGTGGGTTTTGTGGTCGAAAAGTGGAGATGGAGGGAGTCGAACCCTCGTCCAAACAAGGAACCCCCAGGCTTTCTACATGCTTATTCCGCTGTTGGTTTTCGTGACGCGCAAGGGAGCGAACGCCCTAAACACGACCTTATCTCCTGAGTTTCGCCTCGCCGTCGGAGCGCCGACAAGACTATCCCGAAATTGCTTAGCACCCCGGGCTCAGGCCGGAATCAGGAATCTCCACCTGCGGGATGTTTCGTCCACCCACCTTGTGAGCGGATTAAGCCAGTGATCTACTGTACTTCAATCAGGCAGCGAAAGCGTAGTTATTCTCGCCAATTACTTTTTTGCAGTTAGGATTTACGAGCGTCGCTGCGAGGCTCGGCATGCTTACATGACAATTCATCTTGCTGTCAAAACCATACATCCCCCCTTGTCAGTTGTCAGTTTGTAGTTGTTCAGTTGACAGTTGAGGTTGTCAGCTTCAAAGAACGGACTGCAAAAGTACGGCATTTTTCGTTATCCCGCAAGGGGTAAGTAAAAAGTTTAGGGTTATGCAGGCTTTTGAAAGTATGTCATCCCCGCGTGGAATAGTGCGATGGTAAGGGATCTATGCGTTCAAAAGCCGTCAAGAGCAAATGCCCGACCTTCTATAGATTCCCCTCATCGCACATACCTCTGCAGGAATGACATAGAAGGTCGAACGGAGACTTTACTGTTAATTTAGCGGATTGCCGAAACGGATGACTTCTTCCTTGGTGATGGTGTCGCCGCAGAGGATGACGAGGCGCTCCACGATGTTGTGAAGCTCGCGGATGTTGCCCGTCCATTGAAATTGCTGCAAAGCCTCGATGGCGTCGGTCTCGAACTTGGGCGCGACTTTGCCCATGTCCTGCGCGATCAGCTCGACGAAGTTGCTCACCAACAACGGTATGTCGTCCTTGCGCTCGCGCAAAGGTGGCACCTGGATGACGATGACGCTCAGGCGGTGATAGAGATCTTCTCGGAAGTTGCCTTTCTCAATCTCGTTCTTCAGGTTTTTATTGGTGGCAGCCAAAATCCTCACATTCACCGGGATTTCCTTCTCGCCGCCCACGCGCACGATTTTGTTCTCCTGCAAGGCGCGGAGCACCTTGGCTTGGGCCGGCAGACTCATGTCGCCGATCTCGTCCAAGAAGAGCGTGCCGCCGTCGGCCAGCTCGAAGTCGCCCTTCTTCTGCTTGATGGCGGAGGTGAAGGAGCCTTTTTCGTGGCCAAACAACTGGCTCTCGATGAGTTCTGAAGGTATGGCAGCGCAGTTGACCTCGATGAAGGGGCCGCCGCTCCTTTGGCTAAGCTCGTGCAGTTGACGGGCCACTAGTTCCTTGCCCGTACCGTTCTCGCCCGTGATCAGCACACGCGCATTGGTGGGGGCCACCTTACCGATCATGTCTTTCACCGCCAGCATCGGGGCTGAATCGCCTAGCATCTGGTGCTGGAGCTTTACGGCTTTCTTGAGCACTTTGTTTTCGGTGACCAGACTCTTGTTTTCCAGGGCGTTACGCAGGGTGATGAGCAGACGGTTCAGGTCGGGCGGCTTGGGGATGAAGTCGAAGGCGCCTTTCTTGATGGCCTCCACGGCAGTCTCGATGGTGCCGTGGCCCGAGAGCATGATGACGGGCACGTCCGACTCCTTGCGTATGGCTTCGAGCACCTCGATGCCGTCCATCTCGGGCATCTTGATGTCACAGAAGACGGCGTCAAACTCTTGGTCCTTAATCAGTTGTAGGGCTTCCATGCCTGTGGCGGCATCGTCCACCTGGTAGCTTTCGTTTTCGAGGATGTCGCGCAGCACGCGGCGGATGGGGGCCTCGTCGTCAATGATAAGAATCTTGGTCATTGCTTGCTTAATTTTTCGCAAAGATACTGCTTTTTCCGATTTGAATGCGTTGAGAGAGAGTTATTCCTTAACTACCTTGTCGGAAAATGTCTTGCCATCCTTTAATACCGCTTTGATCAGGTACATGCCTTTCGGCAGGTCGCCTAAGGGGATTTCGTTGGTGCCATGGAAGCATTTCACGCGTTGTCCCATGACATCGTACACCTGCACCTCTGCCGGCTCCATGCCTTGGATACGGACCATGCCGTTGCTGGGATTGGGATAACACATGGCCCTTTCTTCCGCTAACGGCTCGGCAACACCGGCACTGTTGATGGTGTCTGTGACCTGCAGGACCCAATAGTTGTGTCCGGAATCGGGCAGAATCTGGTTGTTGGAACAATAGACATCGCCAGAAGGTGTCTCCTCCCAAACCAAGCTGCCGGCGACGACATATTTGTAATTGCCAATTTTGGCAATGCTGTTTATTTCTTCACTATACCAATACGAACCTATACAACGTTCCCAAAGTAAAAGCCCAGAGGGATCTATGTTAAATATCCATAAATGGTACGTGTTGCCGTTCCCGTTGCTGTTGCTTTGTACATCGCCGTTTCTGGAACCAGACAAGGCTAATATGGTGAATCCACCGTTTAAGTTGGGATAAATGGCACGGAGATTATCATAGTTTGTCCCGCCATAGTAGCGGCTCCAGAGTATATTGCCGTCCATGTCGGTACGGGCTAGCAGAATGTCGTTTTCACCATGGGATCCCTCGCCCTCTATATCGGTGGTACTTGCCAACATGTAGCCGTCATCAAGTTCAATCACCGTATTCAGGGTCTCATAAGTGCGGACCCATTCCATTTGCCCGTCTTGGCTCATCTTGATGAGTGCGGCTCCACCGTCTTGAGGAGTGCCGACAACAAAGAAACCTCCGTCCTTCGCTTGTGATATTCCTCTCACATCCATGCCGACAGAAATTTTCCATGCCACATTGCCCAGGTTGTCCAGCTTCAGCAGGCTGTCTTCCCCATTGCCTTTGCCGATTAAACCGTATGAGCATCCTACCAGTACCCCGCCGTCAGCCGTGGGCAACATTTGCGACCCGAAATACCCCATCTCCCGTCTCCAGATTTCATTGAATCCAGCATCGATTTTGAGTATAGTAACTTCGCCGAATCTGTGAGTGTTTATGAAATACTCATGACTGTTGGTTTTGACCTCCCTAATGGATATGGCTTGCCGAAGGCCTTCCCAGCATTGCTGGTCTATCAGTTCTCCCTGTCGGTCAATCCTGATCAGCCAGGGAGTATATGTGTTTTCTACATCACATAAAACCATGCCAGGGTTTTGGGGCCTGTCTACAGTTCCGAAAACGAGGAATCCGTCTTCAACAGGAAGGATGCTTGTGGCAGTTTCATAACAAAACAGTCCATAGGTTCCATAGCACTGTTGCCAGTCGATGCGGATTTGGCCGAAAGAGAAGGAAACAGAAAACACGGCGATGAGGACGAGAACCATTTCCCTAAAAACCTTGATTGTATTTTTACTTTTTTTCATAATGATATGGTATGGATTATAATTAGGATACAAAACTATTGCATCCCTAAAACTTTGTCAAGACGATTCGTTTCCACTTTTTCCACAAATCTCAACAAATACTGATTAACATATTGGTTTTCACTGAGATGTTATATGCAATTATTCGTGTTTTTTATGGCGAAAAGATGGATGTGTATCGGGGATAGTCAAAACCATGCTCTGTATTTTTGACTCACAATCAAGGAAAAACGTATCTTTGCACTCAAAAACATTGCATTATGAATAGAAGATTAAAAAGTGTTTTGGTGCCCTTGCTTATGCTGGCCCCTGTGGCACTCTTCGCCCAAGACACCCTTCCGGCTCCTTCTTCCTATCGCGTCAACAAGGTGTCGTTCAACATGGTGCGCGTCGAGAAGGGCGACTTCTGGATGGGCGCGCAGCATAAGGATACCGCCGAGTTCAACTACGACCGCTATTCGCAGACCGATGAGCTGCCCGTGCATCATGTGACGATGCGCGAGGACTATTACATTGGGCAGACCGAGGTGACGCAGCAGCTGTGGAAGTCGGTGATGGGCTACAACCCCAGCAAGAAGAAATGCCCGAAACGCCCAGTGACGAATGTCAACTACTACGAGGTGCAGGAGTTCCTGCGTTGTCTCGACAGCATCACGGGCATGCAATTCCGCCTGCCCACCGAGGAGGAATGGGAATATGCGGCACGAGGCGGTAAGTACTCGCGTGGCTATGTTTACAGCGGCAGCAACGAGGTGGACCGTGTGGCCTGGCACAACGGCAACACCAGCGCGGTCAAGAAGGTGAAGAAACGTGCATCCAACGAGTTGGGCATCTACGACATGTCGGGCAATGTGTGGGAATGGTGCGACACGAAGTACCGCTTCTTCGACAAGGAACGCAATGCGTGCCTCGGCAAGGACGGACAGATGTACGTCATCCGTGGCGGTGCCTGGGAGCTGCCCAAGACCTCGTGCCGTGTGGCTTGGCGCGGCAAACGCCTGCCCGACCTGAAGAACTCTTTCGGCGGGTTCCGCTTGTGCTTGGATGCAAAATACGTGAAGGAAATGGAGGAGGAGGCACCTGAGATGCAGGTGAAAGACCCTGGAAACGAAGCAGAAAAGGAGTGAAATGATTAAGGCGTAAGCCTCAGTTTCTTGTTCCTGTAATTGATGACGGCCTTGTGCCGTTTCAGCAAGTCGCCGCCGAGGATGCCGTCGATGCGGGGCAAGCCGAGTTTGCCATACATCTCGTGGATGTTTTCAAGGTCCAAAGCAACGGCTTCATAATCATGGATTTCCAGACTTCCGACGAAAAAGCTGTCGATAACAAAGGTGGCGCTCTCCAAGTCGGAGCTGCCCACGCCGGCGGTCAAACCTTCTTTTTTCTCGAAGGCGATGTCGTCGATGAAGGTAGCGATGGTCTTGGGATCGAAAACGGAACGTGACGCGCCCGTGTCAATCAAGAAGTTGGCTTCCTTGTCATGAATCATCCCTTTGACCATGACATGGAAGCCTTCTCCTTCGATGTCAAGCAGTTGCATCGGTACTTCGATATAGCGTCGCATATCAGAAGTTGGGCTTGATGGCGTATTTCTTGTAGAAGTCCTTGATGATCTTCACGGCTTCGTCGGCGGTATCCACCACATGGAAAATCTCAAAGTCCTCTTCCTTGATCATGTGGTTGGGGAGCAAGGTCTTTTTGAACCAGTCGATGAGGCCCTTCCAGTAGGTTTTGCCGACCAGCACCACGGGGAAGCTCACCATTTTGTTGGTTTGTATGAGGGTAATAGCTTCCGAAAGTTCGTCAAGGGTGCCGAAGCCGCCGGGCATGGCGATGTAGCCCTGGGCATAGCGCATGAAGATGGTCTTGCGGACGAAGAAATAGTCGAAGCTGATGTTCTTGTCGGAGTCGATATAAGGGTTGAAGTGTTGCTCAAAGGGCAGATTGATGTTGAGGCCCACGCTGGTGGCACCGCCTTGTTTGGCACCTTTGTTGCCGGCTTCCATGATGCCCGGGCCGCCGCCAGTGATGATGCCGAAGCCGTAGTCGGCCAGCTTATCGGCAATCTCAACCGACATCTCATAATATTTGTCGCCGGGCTGTGTGCGTGCCGAGCCGAAGATGGCCACGCAAGGCCCTGCCTTCGCCATCTTTTCCATGCCTTCTACAAACTCAGCCATGATCTTGAACACCGACCATGAGTCGTGGCTCTTGATGTCGCTCCACGATTTGGGATGGAAGCTGTCGCGGATGATTCTTTCGTCTTTTTCAGAAATTGACATGATTTTAGTTTTTTGATTTCAAAATTTCAAAATTTCAAGATTTCAAAATTTCAAGATTTGAGAATTTCAAGATTTAAAGATTTCGAAAATTTTGAAATTAGGAATTTGGAATCTTGAAATTTTCTGTATTTTTGCAGCGCGATAGGCGAATGTAGCTCAGTTGGTAGAGCATCAGCTTCCCAAGCTGAGGGTCGCGGGTTCGAACCCCGTTATTCGCTCGGCATCAATGCAATGTAGAGACGCACCATGGCGCGTCTCTACATTTTTTATGTGCATCAGGCTACCGGTGTGCCGCATTCGGGGCAGAACTTGCCAGTCACCTCGGCACCGCAGTTGGAGCAGTACTTGGGTCCGGCAGGGGCCAGAGGCGTTCCGCATTCAGGGCAGAATTTGCCAGTGCTCTCAGCACCGCACTTCGGGCATCTCATGACTGTCTTAGGGGCAGGGGCGGGCTCGCCGCACTCGGGACAGAACTTGCCGGTAATCATCGTGCCGCACTTCGGGCAGGGCACGCCTTGCTGCTGGGCGGGTTGCTGTTGCACAGGCTGTTGTTGCTGTTGCTGCGGTTGAGGGGGCATCATGTTACCCATCATGTTGCCAGCTGCGCCGAAGCCCATGCCAGCCATGCCGATACCCATGAAGCCAGCGCCTGCGCCAGCTTCGTTTTCTGCAGCGGCGCGCATGGTGCCAAGGACGCTGCCTCTCGACAGGCTGCTCGAGCCACCGGTCTGGTATTGTCTCAGGTACTCCTGGCTCTCAGGTGTAGGCGTGACGGATTCGATGTTGAAGCCGATGATGCGAATGCCTCTCTTGCGGATGGGCTCGTCGAACACGCGCTCGTTCATGATGTCGAAGATTTCCTTCTTCTTGTTGGGGATCTGCAAGGCGCCCACGGGGTGCTGCTCGTCGCCCAACGAGTTGACTACGCCTTCGAGCACGCTGATGACCTCGCTTCGCATCTGTTCGATAATCTCGTCTTTCTTCACCACGTTGCCGGTGCCGGCATATTGGCGCATGAAGAGGGCCAGGTCGTCGAGACGGAAGGTGTAGTTGCCGTAGCAGCGGATGTCGAGATAGAGGGCGTCTTTCTCGCCGAACTCGTTGCGGACGGGGTGCGACCAATCCTGGAAGGGAATCGGGGTGGCCGTGCCGAACTTGTTGCCCATGATCTCCTTGATGTTGAAGAAGAAGATGGCCTGTTCCTTGGCGGGAGTGCCACCATAGGTGAAACGCTGCCACATTTCCTTGAAGACGGGGCCGAACTGACCGCCGAAGAAGGACGGGGAGCTGGATTGGTCGAAGGTGTAGACGCCTTCTTCTGCAGAAGCGTCGAGGATGGCGCCGCTGTCGTAGATGACGATGGCTTGGCCGGGAGCCACGAGGATGCGGCTGCCCTTTGAGATTTGGTTCGACTTGGTGGTTTGTTTCACCATCAGGGTGTCCATACCCATGTCGTCACATTTGATTAGGTCTAACCATTGGTCTTTTAAAGTGCCGCCAACGGAGCCTGCTATTGCTTTGATAAGTCCCATAGTATTTGTTTTTTAAGTTGTTCAGTTGTTCAGTTATTCAGTTGTTAGTTGTTCAGTTGTAGGGCTGTCACACCGTGGCAGCCGAATTAAATCAATTACGTGAATGAATGTCAGTGAGCACCCAGTCGTGTTCGCCGTTGGTGATGACGCTGCCGCAGTAGGAGCATTGTCCCGAAGAGGTGATTTCGGTCGGGGCGCCGCAGTTGGGGCAGTTGGTGATGACGTTGCCTTTCTTGCCCGGGTCGGTCTTGAGGCCGGCTTTGCGGTTGAAGACCATCTCGTATTTCATGAACCAGTCGCGGTTCGGGTCGCTCTCGAGTACATTCTTGGTGGCGTCGTCGATGACGTAGTCGCGCATCACTGCGTTGAGCCACACGGTGAGCACTTCCTTGTCGCCGTCCTGCTTGAACGAATGCAACGAGCAGTGTTTGATGGCGATTTTTTCCACCACATTGGTCTTGCCTTGGCGGATGTATTCGTCGAGTTGCTGCTTGTGCTGGTTGAAGAGGGTCTCGCTCTCAAACGGGCGGATGACCTTCCAGTCTTTCAAAGTCCAAGCCTCTTGGATCTTCATGAAGACCTCGCGGGCGAAGCCGATGAACTTGTCGGACGAGAAGGCTGGGTCGATGGCGCGGATCTCGTCGGCTACGACGTTGGTGTAGTCCAGGGTGGGCTCGGCATCGGCCTGAGCGTTGACATTCCTATTAATATAATCGGTGTTCGTCGACATCTTTTTCTGTTTCCTCCTACGGATGAGGATGATGGCCACGATAAGGACGAGCACGATGAAGCCTGTGGTGGGGTCTTGGATGAAGAGGCCGATGAGGTAACCTATGAGGGCACCAATGTCACCGTCGCCGCCGTCATAGCCGCCGCCCGAGGAGTAGCGGTTGTTGTTGCCCACATCGGCAATGGCGAGGTTGCAGCACACCACCACCAAGAGCAAAAGGACAAAGGGAAGATACCGCTTTAACTTGTTGGTATTTAGTTTTTTCATCCGATGCAAATGCTGTATAAACTAGTCTAGTTGCCTACAAAAGTAATTAAAAAAAACGGAAAATGTCGGTTTATGGTCGAAAAAATCGGAAAAAGTCGTATTTTTGCAGCGCCGTTCTGAAAGAGCGGACAAAGACGATTCGGGAGCTTAGCTCAGTTGGTTTAGAGCATCGCCCTTACAAGGCGGGGGTCGTTGGTTCGAGTCCAACAGTTCCCACAAAAAAATGGCTGCAAACGCAGCCATTTTTAGTTGTCAGTTGTTTAGTTGTTCAGTTGCCAGTTAATGATTGACAACCATCTTTCGGGAGACCATCTGGCCCTCCTCAGTCATCCCTTGGATGAGGTAGATGCCGTTGCCCAGTTCGTCGAGGTTGCAGTGCTTGAGGCATTGGCCGCTCATGGTGTAGATGCGCAGGACGGTGACGATGGCTTCGTTGGAGGCTTCTTCGATGCCGGTGACATCCACGATCACGAAGTCCTCGCCGGCGGGGGTGAGGGCGAAGTCTGACTCGCAGTTTTCGTAGACGGCGGTGAGTTGGTAGATGAAGCTGCCAGGGCCACACGAATCGTAATAGTTGGTGGCATTGCCAGGCACTTCAATGATGATATCGTCTTTGACGATGTTGTTGTGACGGTAGAGGTTGTAGTGCAAAGGTTGTGTTTCGAGGACATCCCAGCTGAGATGCACGCCAAACTCTTGCAATTGCATGTTGTACATGTAGATGCCTTCAAAATTCTCGGGAGCGAGGCAGGTGACGACAGGCGGGTCGATGGGGCCCATGGTGCCGTCGGGAGCGATGTTTTGGCCGTACATGCCGCCATCCACGCAATTGACCCAAGTCACGATGTCCTGTCCATCGTGGAAACCGGTGGTTCTGCGGCAAACGGTCCTTCTGTAGGCGGTTGAATTCAACGTCTTGGTCCACAATTGGTTGCCGTCCATGTCTAAGCCCATCGCCTCGACAGTGGTGAAGTAAGGATTGCTGCTTGCTTTCGCGTAGATTACCGTGAAGCCACTGCCGTCTTCAAAGGCATCGACAATAATGTCAGAATAGGCATAGCCTTGGTAATCGGCCAAAAGGATGCCTTCGTCCCATACTCTTTCTCCTGTGGAGGTGATGCGATTGACATAAATCCTTGACTGGGTTTGTGTGGCGGCATCGGTTTGCTCGTAGGCGACAATGAGGTCATGGCTGACGGGGTCCACCGTGGCGTAGGCGTTGCCATAGAAGTTCGTCGGGTCGGTGGAATGCACAGGAATGCCGTTCAGGTCGCTGATGGTGGAAAGACCTAACTCATCGAAATGGAAGACATAGGTGTTGAACGCTTCTCCAATGCCAGGATGCCAGATATAGGCATAACCGCCGCCCATTCCGTCGGGAACGGCATGGTGGAGATAGGTGGACTGGAAGGTCTGCGAAGACATGAGGAGTTGGGTAGGGCTGATGATGCCGCCCTCGGGCGTGACGCCGATGACGTAAATCTCCTTGTCGGTATAATATCCAGAGCCTAGTTTTTCATAGGTGAGCAGCACGTTGTTGTAGATGCTCAATGAGAGTTGGCCATACATGCACTTGTATCCGCCGTCGTCGCTAATGGTGGTGGTGGGCCCCATAGTGCCATCTGCGCTAACATATTGCAGATAGAGTTTTTCGTAGTCAAAGCCTAAGGCCCAGATACCGCCATCGTTAGTGGCGGTCACTTCTGCGCGTGAAAAACCAAGGCCGCCAAAGAGTTGCAAGCCTTGTTCTCCCCAAACGAAATTGCCATCAGGGTCAATCTTTACGGCGTATGTGTAACCGTCGTACACGGCAAAACAGCTCACCACGCAGCCATCGGTGGTGGCGGTCATGGCGACACCTTCCGAATATGAAGAGAATTCGTGCCCCCCGATATGGATGCCCTCTTCGCCCCATTGCGGTGTGCCGTCGAAGGTAAGGCGTTGCAAAGTAGGCGACCAACCGTTGGATCCAAAGGCGTTCCATTGGACGTACGTGTCGCCCGTGCTGGGTACGGTTGATGAGTAGATTTCACCGGCGTCGTCCGAACAGTTGACAATATGGTTGTTGTTCACCGGGTCGTCGGTCCATTGGGCTTTCAGCGTCACAAACGAAGCCAAAGCCATTGAGAGTAACAATAGTTTTTTCATAATAATAAACTGTTATGGTTAGAATTGATTATTTGTTGATGACTATTTTTCGGTTGACCCATCGGCCGTCCTTGGTCAGACCTTGGAGGATGTAGATGCCGTTGCTTAACGCATTGGTATTATTGTGTTTAAGGCATTGCCCGCTCATGGTAAAGATTTTCACGACGGAAACCATTTCCTCGTCCTTGTTTTCTTCGATTCCGGTCACCTCGATGATGACTCGGTCTTCGCCACTGGGGGTGAGGGCAAAGTCAGACTCGCATTCCTCGTAAATGGCGGTGAGTTGGTAGATGTAGCTGCCAACGCCGCAGGCATCATAGTAGGTAGTCTCGGCTCCGTCAATTTCAATGACGATGCTTTCTTTGGTGATGTTGTCTGAGCGATAGAGGTTGTAGTGCAAGGGCTGGGTTTCGGGGGCTTCCCAGGAAAGCAAGGTGCCAAATTCCTCTTCCTCCATGTCGTAGAGGTATTCGCCTTCGAGGTTTTCAGGCGGGTCGCAGGTGATGATGATAGGCTCGATAGGCCCCATCGTGCCGTCCCATCCGATGTTTTGGCCATAGACGCCCCCATCGTCGCTGTTCACCCAGGCCACAATGTTTTGTCCGCCAAAGAAGCCCGTGGTGTTGTCGCTGATGGCTTTGTTGTATCTGGTCGAACTCATCGTGGTATTCCAAAGGAAATTGCCTTCACTGTCATAGCCCACAGCCTCAACGTGGCCTTGACCGGTGCTGTATGTCACGACGAATCCGTCTGTGGCATCGATGGCATCCACGTGGATGTCGCCATAAGAGACACCTGTGTATTCAGCCACAAGAATGCCGTCGCCCCATGGCTTTTCGCCTGATGCCGTGATGCGGTTGACATAGACTTGATGTTGGGATTGGGATCCTGCATCCTTTTGGAGATAGGCGATAATGAGGTCGTTGCTCGTGGGATCGACGGTGGCGTATGCATTGGTGTAATAGTGGCTGTAGTCGGGACTATGTACGGCGATGCCGTTGGGGTCTGAGACAGTGGGTGTGCCGTTCTCATCGAAATGCGTGACGTAGGTGTTGTACACGCCGCCTATACCGTTGTGGTATTGGTAGACATAGCCGCCTCCCTGGTTGTCGGGGAGGGCATAATGGACATAGCTGGCACCTACGGCCTGTTGCCCGAACAAAAGCGTTTCGGGGAAGATCTGTTCGCCGTTTTTGTCATATCCTGCGACGTGGATTTCCTTGTTGTAGGTGGTGTAGCCTTGGAGGGTGTGTTTGGAGTACACGACAAAGACGCCGTTTTCAGCAGGTACCAATAGGCCATTGGAGCATTTCTTCGCAGGGTCTTTGATGGTGGCTTTGGGACGTAGCGTGCCGTCGGCATCGATGTATTGCAGGAAGGTGCTATCCATGTCGGTGCCCAAGGCCCAGATGCCGTCGTCGTGGTCATAATTATAGGTCGACAACACTTCGGAGCGACCTCCGCCTTCACCGTCGAAGAGCACGATGCCATGTTCACCCCATGGGAAGGTGCCGTCGGCGTTGATTTTGACGGCCCAGTGATGAGGCCCGAGGGTGCGGAACACCGTGACTACGCCTCCGTTGACAGCGGTCATGGCATAGCCTGGCGACCAGGTGGCAAAATCAGGGGTGGTGACATGGATACCGTCGGCAGGCCATTGCGGAACGCCGTCGAAATCAAGTCGCTGCAGCCATGGTGACCAGCCGTTTTCGCCTTGGTAATGCCATTGCACGTAGGTGTCACCCGTCGAGATATCGGTTGAAACATACACCTCTGCGGCATTGGGATTGCAGTTGGCGATGAAGGTGTTGTTCATCGGGTCGTCGACCCACTGGGCTTGGAGCGAGAAGGAGACTGCTATAGCTAAAAAGAGAATGGATAGTTTTTTCATGGGTAATATGTTTATCGTGGCAAAGATATGAAAAATGTAAAGTTTACATGAAGGACATGTTGGGATTGACTCCGTCGAACGCGGAGCGTTTCCCTTACAGGGAATGGAGTCCGCTTGTTATTATACTCGCGGCGGCTTGTGGGGCTAACGAATGGTCAACTTGTTCATGCCGCCGCTGAATATACTATGTCTCAACTCCATTCCCCGCAGGGGAATCTGATGAAATATGGTGCTTATTTTTGAACACTTACTTCGTGTTTTTGATTTATTCGCTTGCAAATATAATCATTATTCATTTTTGCAAACGAAAAACCGAGTTTTTTGGAATAGTAAATGCCGTAGCGCCGGAAAAAATCGTTTCTTTGCAGCCAAATAGATGTGTCATGGTGGAAAAATTTTCCAAAGAGGAACAAACCGCCGTCGCCAGCGTGCTCTATAACCTGGCCGGAGCCGACTTCCGATCCCACACAGGGGAGACGCAATGCCTGAAAGACTGCCTTGCCGAGATAGGCTTTGACAGCCAAGATTTTGTGCCTATCCCGAGACACGAGCTAGAGGCGAAGGCATACGAGACCATAAAACGGATGAGTAAGGAGAAGAAACACGTCTTCTCGCGCATGATGACGCAAATGGCCCGTGCTGATGGCCATTTCGGTCCCCTTGAACAGGCCTTCGTGAAGGAAATCCTGGAATACTGCGAGGTTCCGTTCGTGCATAAATAAAAATGTAGAGACGTAGCGCGCTACGTCTCTACAAATTCACGATGTTGTTATCGGATTATTTAATATTCGGTTCCTCCAGTCCGAGGTGTTTCTTGGCATCCACACGCTTCAAGATGATACCGATGATCAATGCGGCCACGCCGAGGCAAGCCAGCATGACCAATGGCCAGGTGTAGTCGAGGGCCACCGGGTCGTCGACGCCGGGGTTGGTGTTCTCCAACACCTTACCGATGAGCAACGGGAAGAGCCACAGACCGATGTTCTGGATCCAGAAGATGAGGGCGTAGGCCGAACCGATGATTTTTTCGTCCACCAGCTTCGGCACGCTCGGCCACAAGGCGGCAGGCACCAGCGAGAACGAGGCACCCAGCACCAGGATGGTCACGTAGGCCACGACCACGCCGCCGACGGCATTGCCCTTGAACATGGGCAGGATGAAGGCGAAGGTGAGGTGGCAGATGATGAGCAGCAACGAGCCAATCATCAGCATGGAAGCGGCCTTACCCTTGTTGTCGACATAGCTGCCGAGGATAGGCGTGATAGCCACAGCCAGCAGCGGGAACACGGCGAAGATGGTCTCGGCGGTGCCACGCATGTAGCCCATGTAGCAGTACACCACGAGGGCGACGACGGCTATGCCCATCAAACCGAACTTTGCGCCTTTGTCCTTCATGAAGTTGCTAGCGAACGAGCACACGGCCACCACAAGCATGATGATGTATTGGATGATGGTGACGGAGTCGCCGGCCCAGAACGAACCCACGGCAGGCTCGGTCAGTGTCAGGTTGCACTGCAGCATGTTGACGGCGTATTTCTGGAAGGGGAAGATGGCGCTATAATACAGCACGCAGAGTAAGGCGACCAGCCAGAAGCCCAGGCTCGATAGGATCTTGCCGATGTCGCTGACCTTGAATGGGTCGTCTTTCTCTTCGGCTTCGCCGGTCTGAGCGTCGAGCTTCTTGTCCATGAAGAAGTAGACGACAAACATGATGAGGGCGATGCAGAGCAGCACCACACCGAAGGCTACGGAACGGCTCACGTCGATGTGTCCGCCGAGCCTGGCGAAGTAAGGCGAGAAAATCATGCAGGTGGCCACACCGAGACGGGCGAGTGCCATCTCAGAACCCATGGCCAGTGCCGTCTCACGACCCTTGAACCACTTCACGATACCACGGCTCACGGTGATGCCAGCCATCTCCGTGCCGCAGCCGAAGATCATGAAACCGACAGCGGCCAACTTGGCGGAAGCGGGCATGCCTCTGTAGAAAGGCGACACACCTAGCTCGTCGAAGATCGGGATGTAGTTGAGGTTTTCGGTGAACCATCTCTCAGCGCTGCTGCCATAGAACGACTCGCTGATGGCGTAATACTCGATGATACCACCGACGAGCATCACGGCACCCGAGAGGACGGCGGTGAAGCGCACACCCATCTTGTCGAGGATGATACCGGCGAAGATGAGGAAGAACACGAAGACGTTGAGGAAGGTCTCAGCGCCCTGCATGGTGCCGAAAGCGAGGCTGTCCCAGCTGCGTTCGGTCTGCATTAGGTCCTTGATGGGGGACAGAATGTCCATGAAGATGTAGCTGCAAAACATGGCTAAGGCCAAGAGCAGCAAGGCAATCCACCGCATGGTGGGGTTGTCTCTCAATGTGAGTTTTTCGGTCATAATTGTTTATTTAAAGATTTGTAATTTCAAGATTGGGCTGTTAGCTTTTAGCTGTTAGCCATTAGCTCGGCAGCGACTAGGCTAACAGCTAATGGCTAATAGCTAACAGCCAAAAAATCATTCAGGGATTTGAACCACTTCCTTCTTGTAGCCATTCAAGACGGCCTTGGCCATATTGGCTACATCCTCTGAGGTGATGCCGTTGATGAGGTCCACATAGTTGGCCATGGGGTTGTAGCCGTCGCAGTCGTTGGTCTGGATGCAGTTCATCCAGTAGCGGTTGTTCTCCAGGTCTTCGGCGTGCTTCTTGACGAGGAACTCCTTCACCTTCTTGAGGTCTTCGGGACGCGGACCATTGTTGGCCACATTCTGAAGCTCGGCCTTGGCGATGCCCATCAACTTCTCATACATTTCCTTATTGGTGTTGAAGCCGATGAGGAACATGAAGCTTTCTTTCGGACGGTTGTTCAGGTTGCCGTTGACGCCCACGCCGTAGGTGCCACCTTCGTCTTCACGGATCTTCTCGGTGTAGACGATATCCATAATGTCACTCAAGGCCTGCATGACCAGTTGGTTCTTGCGGTTGAATTGCATGTCGCCGTTATAGACCATATAGCAGGTGACTTTGGGGTTCTCCATGGCCTTGGTGTAGTGGCAGTTGACGTCCTTGTCGGTGATGGCAGGCGCGTTGGTGGTCCAGGTCTCGTCGTTTTTCTTGGTCTTCAGCGAGCCGATGTATTGTTCCACCAAGGGTTCGAAGGTCTCAGGGTCGATGTTACCCACGAAGGTGAAAACGAAGTTGTTGGCATCCTTGAAACGGTCGGCATAGAGCTTCAGGGCTTTGGAATAGTCGATTTTGTCGTAGTCTTCGGCCTTCATGCGCTTGCGGAGCGGGTGGTTGTCGAAGAGGGCGAAGATGAGGTTGTCGCTGAAGGCGACATCGGGGTTCGACTCGATGTTGGCCAGCATGGCTTTGGTACGGGTGATGAACGACTGGTAGGCCTCTTCGTCGGTACGAGGCGTGCCGAAAGACAAATAGATGAGTTGCATCATGGTCTCTAGGTCCTTGACGGAGCAGTTGCCGCTGATGCCCTCGGTGTAGGTGTTGACGCTGCCGCTGACTCTGACCTTCTTGCCAGCCAAGACCTTAGGCAGGTCGATGGCACTGAAGTTGCCCAAACCGCCCAATCCGGCCAGCTCGTTGAGTTGTTGCAGGGTGTAAGGATCGCTTTGGTCCATGACGGAGTAGCCGCCGAAGCTGTAGGCTGACATCAGGATTTCATCGTCCTTGAAGTTGGTGGTCTTGTAGATGACCTTCACGCCGTTCTTCAGAGTGAGGATGGTGGCGTCGAAGGTGTCGTCGTGCTTCTTGGAGTTGATGCTGCCTTTCACGGGCAGGGTGGCGATAAGAGGCTCGTTGCTGACAGTCTCGGTGTAGGGTTCCACTTCGACTTCCTTGGCCTTGTTGAACAGGGCGAGAAGCTCTTCCTTAGTGGGCATCACTTCGCCTTCCTTCTCGGGACCGGTCAGTGTGATGACGATGTTGTCTTCACGGATGAGTTCCTCTTTGGCATATTCGTTGACGGCTTCCACAGGGATGGCGGGCAGCACTTGGCTGAGCAGCATGTACTCGTTCTCGATGCCCATCAGCGGCTCGTTGGTGAGGAAGTGGCTGAGGATGGGGTAGAAGTAACGGCTGGTTTCCTGCTTGTCGCGTTCGTCATATTGGTTCTCGATGCGTTTCATCAGGTCGGCCTTGGCGCGCTCGTATTCCGAGGCGGTGAAGCCGTATTGCTGCATGCGCTTGTTCTCGGCCACGATGGCGTTGATGGCCTCGTCGATGCCGTCCTTGTCCTTGGCGACGGCGTAAGATGTCCAAGCGTCCTTGGTGTCGCTGATGAAGAAGGTACCATAGTAGCCGTAGCCGTAGATGAAGGGCGGGTTGGCCTTCTGGGTCAGCTCTTCCATGCGGTTGTTGTACATGGTGGAGATCAGTTCGTCGAGGTAGCCTTTGATCCAGTATTGGACGTCGCCTCTTTCTTCAAACGGCACAATGTCATGTTTGTAGGACACCATGATGTTGTAGTTGGTCTCTTCCACGTCGGTGGCGATGCTCACGATAGGCTCGGCGTTGTCGGCCACCGGGAAGTAGACGCGCTCGGCGGGATCCACGGGAGCGGGGATGTCGGCAAACATCTCCTTCAGGCGGCTCTCGATTTGGTTCACGTCGATGTCACCGATGATGATGATGCCCTGAAGGTCGGGACGATACCATTTGTGATAGTAGTTGCGGAGGAACTGATGGTCGAAATGGGCGACGACTTCCTCGGTGCCGATGATAGGCATGGGAACGCCATAAGGGCTGTTGGGGTAGATCTCAGGCAAAATTTTGTCGTAGATACGCGACTGTGCATCCAGTCCTTGACGCATCTCCTCCAAGATGACGCCACGTTCGCTCTCGATCTCATCATCCTCGAGGGAGATGAAGCTCGACCAGTCGTGTAAGACGAGGAGGCAGGAGTCCACCAGGCCAGGGTTGGTGGTGGGGACGTTGTTGAGCATGTAGACGGTCTGCTCAAAGCTCGTCCAGGCGTTCACATTGGTGCCGAATTTCACGCCGTTGCGCTCCATGTAGTCAAGCATGGTTTTCTTGGGGAAGTGCTCCAGACCGTTAAAAGCCATGTGTTCCAGGAAGTGGGCGAGACCACGTTGGTTCTCTTCTTCAAGGACGGAGCCGACCTTTTGCGCGATGTAGAAGTTGGCGCGTTGGGCGGGTTTCTCGTTGTGACGGATGTAGTAGGTCAATCCGTTCTCCAGTTTGCCTCTTCTGACGTTCTGGTCGAAGGGCACGGGCATAGCTTGCTGGGCGAACATCGTCGCGCTTAGGGCAAGCATGGCCAAAAGGGTAAGTGTGAGCTTTTTCATTTGTTTATAGTTGTTAGTTGTTCAGTTGTTCAGTTGGAAGTTTCCCGCTGCGCGGGAATGGAGTTCGGTTGCCGTTTTTAAGGCGGCGGCTGAGGGAGTTTTTGTTCCGTCAACTTTACCTGCCGCCGCTGGAAACAAAGACGACGACCTCCATTCCCCGAAGGGGAATCTCTTTAATATAGGTGTACTACATACTTCTCCATAAAGTAATCCTCTTTAAACCATTTGCTAATCGCCACTTGTTTGTGCTTCCAATAGCGGCTTAGGGCCTTGTATTCCTCCGTGAGGTCGCCGCCTTTCAGGTAGAGGATGCCGCCAGCCTCCGCGTCGCCTCTGATTCTCAGTTTGTTGCCCGCCAGATTGGAAATCTCGGGCAGGGTCATCACCGCGCGGCCAGTCACCACATCGAACTTCTCTTTCACCTCTTCGGCGCGCTTCTGTTCGGCCACCACGTTCTCCAAACCGATGGCGTCCTTCACGGCGTTCACCACCTTGATTTTCTTGCCCGTCCCGTCGATGAGGTAGAACTCGGTCTGTGGGAACATAATGGCCAAGGGGATGCCCGGGAAGCCGCCTCCCGTGCCCAGGTCCATGACCCTCATGCCGGGCAGCAGCTCGAAGTATTTGGCGATGGCCAAAGAGTGCAGCACATGGTGCTCATAGAAGTGCTCCATGTCCTTGCGTGAGATGACGTTGATCTTACTGTTCCAATCCAAGTATAAGTCTTTCAGTTGGTTATATTGCTCCTTCTGCTTGTCGCTCAGCTCAGGGAAATACTTGAAAAGGCTGGTTGTATCCATAATCGTGGCTTAAATGGGCTTCAAAAATAGGGATTTTTTCGGAGTTGGGGTGCTTTTATTTTTGGTTTAGTACTTTTTTCTCGGATTTTGCGTATTTTTGTCGACCATGACTGCTGACTATGACCATGACTGCTTTTACGATATGGTAAAGTGGTCATAATCATTGTCAAGAGTCATAGTCCATATAATCCAAAAAAAAATGACAAAGTTTCCTCTTCTGTTTCTGTTCTTGATACCCATAACGCTGACAGCGCAAAAGATTACCCCCGAAGAATACATCCAGACTTATAAGGACATCGCCATCGAAGAGATGAAGACCCATAAGATTCCGGCGTCCATCACTTTGGCGCAGGGTCTCTTGGAGTCGGGCGCGGGCAACAGCACCTTGGCGCGCGTGGCGAAGAATCACTTCGGCATCAAGTGCCACAAGGGCTGGGAAGGCGACACCTATTACATGGACGACGACGAGAAGAACGAATGCTTCCGCAAATACGACGACGTGGAGCAGTCGTTTCGTGACCATTCCGAGTTTCTTTGTGGCCGCAGCCGTTACGCCGCCCTTTTTGAATTGGAAATCACGGATTTTGAAGGCTGGGCGAAAGGGCTGAAGGCGGCAGGCTATGCCACCAACCCGAAATATGCCCAGCTGCTCATCGACCGCATCAACCTCTACGACTTGACGCAATACGACCGTATCGCCTTGGGCCTGCTGGAGGAAGACGAGGTGGAGCCTGTCGACCCCGAGGTGGTGGAGGAATACTTCGAGTTGGCTTATTCGCCCGAGGACAAGTCGGTGTTTCCTTTGGCCGACATGACTCCCGAAGGGCGTTTCATCTATGAGAACAACGGCGTACGTTTCCTCTATGCCAAGGAAGGCGAGACTCCGGAGAAGTTGGCCCAGACGTTAGGCATCAAGTATGAGCAGTTCTGCCAGTATAACTGCCTGAAGCATCCTGAGGAGATGATTTTCCACAGCGGCGATGTGGTGTATCTCGAGAAGCTGCGCAACCGTAACTGGAAGGCGGGTCGATACACCGTCCAGGAAGGCGAGACCTTGCGCGATGTGGCGCTGCGTTTCGCCGTGAAGCCCGAGCGCATCCTCAAGATGAATAGATTGAAGGAAGGTTCCCATGTCAGCGCAGGTCAGGCGCTTTGGCTGAGGTAAGAAAAAAGCCGGCAGAGCATTTCTACCGGCTTAAAAACAATATTTATGAAAAGAAAATCCTTCGTTAGTCTTCTTTCCGGCGTTTGCCGATGAGGTAGGCGCCGCCGAGCACGGTCAGTACCGCGATGCCGGTGCCTAAGGGTGCATCCATATTGTCCGACTCGCCGTGGTTGGGGAGAAGGGGCGTCCCACCATCACGGAACTGGTTGGCGTAGGCTGCGCCGTAGTATTCCTCGTCGCTGATGCCGCGCTGGAACAAACCGCCGCCGTTAGGGCCAGCGAAGGTGGTAAGACCGAAGCCGAGGAGGATTGCTGTTGTGATTATAAGCTTTTTCATCGTATTTTTGGTGTTTATATTGTTCTCAAGTTTATTCTTCGTTCTTTGGGAGTTTCCCTTCGGGAATGGAGGTTGTTCGGTTTTTTTTAAGGCGGCGGCTTCAGGCGCTTACTGACTTGTAAAACCACAAGCCACCGCATAATAAACATTCCTTCCACTCCATTCCCCGCAGGGGAATCTCTATCTCACCACCACCTTCTGCACCCTCACATCCTCACCATTGATCAAACGCATGACGTACACGCCTGCGCTGAGGCCGTTGGTGTTGATCGTTGTGTTGCCGTTGATGGTCTCGCTGCGCAGCACATGGCCGAGCACGTCGATGACCTGCAAGGTGGCGGCTCCTGAGCCTGTCGAAGGATTACCGATGACCCATGCGCTGCCGTCGTAGTAAGCGAAGGTCCCTGAGCCTGTCGAAGGGCCGTCATTTACAGCAAACACCAGTTTGAATCGTGATTCATAGTCCGTCGTTTTGGCTTGGAAGGTGTACGTGGGTACGAGGGATTGCGAGTCTTCGCCCGCAATGAGGTTTTGGGAGGGGAGGAGGTCAATGTCGTCGCCCGTCATATTATCAATAAGGTGCAGGTAGCTGAAACTGACCTCTTGGCTACTGAAACTCAGCGTGTAAGTGCCGTTCTTCTCGGCCTTGAAATTGACGGGGATTTCTGTAGAGACGCGGTGCGCCACGTCTCTACCCACCGACGCGATAGCGTATTCTTTCCCGTCCTGCATGAGGTAAATTCTAGTGCTGCCTTGGCGCATGCTGAATTTCTCCAGCGTCTGCCCATCGTCGAAGCGGACAATGGCGTTGTCGATGACCGTGCCGTTGTCGCTGACGACCATGATGTTGGCCTGGGCGATGGCTGCGTGTTCGCTGCCGCGCGTTTGGGCCGTGAAGGTGACGATGTCACCATCTTCAGCAGCCTGCACAAACACACCTTCCATGGCGGCGACTGCAGTGCTTTCGGTCTCAGTATTCAATGCGGTGCCATCTGCATTCATTCTATAATAAGGCTGGTTCAACGTGGCGTTGGCATTGAACGGGTTGCCCACAAGGTTCCAACCCTCAAACTGCGCGCCAGAGGTCTTGCTCAGCGTGACTTCGCCGTCACCGCTGTAAGGCGTGCCGCTGAAGGTGAGGGTGGTGCCGTTCTTGCTGGCGTAGAGGTAACCCGTGCCGTTGACCAGGTTGAAGTTGCTGGCTCTGTAGTTCTGCCATTCCAAAGCAGCAGCTTGGTCGAAGCTGTAGAGGTCGTAGGTGCTGGTTGATGTGGTAGCCGTGTTGCCCAAATTGTCGGTAATCATACCCGTCACCGTGGCGGGATCGACATCAGCGGCCAAAGGCGAGGCGATGAGGTAGTAGCCTCCCTTTTCAGCTTGGCTGTTGCTGTAGGCTGCGATGGTCTTGGTCAGGGCTTGCATGGTCACTTCCACGGTTTCTGTCAAGGTAGTGCCTTTGCAGGTGAAACTCACAGTATAGGTGGAGTTTTCGGTGGGTGTTACGGTATAGACGTTGCCATTGGCTGTACCCGCTGTGCCAGTATAGGTCCAAGCGTAAGTGCCGGGAGAGAAGCAATAATATCTGCTGTTTCCGGGCCAGGAAGTGGCAGGTGTATTGGTCGCGGTGGTGCCTTCGGTGAAATGGGTGGCTTCATGTGTTGTAGTACTTACCGTCCAACCGTCGTTGGCATTGACGCAGAGACCTATTTGATTGTTATAATAATATCTGCTTGGTGCAGTGTCACCATAGACAATCTGTATGGTTCCATTTTCGCTCAGCTGCACTTGCCAGTTCCATGTGTTATAGCGATAGTTTTGATCACATGGCGACTCCTTGAATTCCACCACAAGTACACGATTGGGTGCTTCTCCAAAGACCTGCTTACGGACATAGTTGATGGATTCGACAAAATAACCATCGAAGCCCATGCCGTTGATTTTGGGATTATTGTTGTTTGCATTCGATGAGCTGAAAGGAGATGTATAACTACCCGTACCGGTAACCGTTTCGCCTAAGCGGAGATTACCATCGGAATTGACGGAGAACTGAGTGTATTGAGTTCCGCCAAATGTGAAAGTGAAGCCAATATTTTGAAGTGAAGATACCCCATGGTCACCTTCCGAAACACTTATATCAGTATAGCTATTGAGGTTGTACCATTTTGAAGCATCGATGCCCGTGGAGAATGCATACTCTCCAAGGTTTTGCAGCAGTACATTATTGCTTGCCGTCAGCACCACTTCCGTGCCAGGGGTAAGGCATTCGGTGGAGGCAGGCTCTGATGCGATGCTCACAGTCCATGCCTCAAAGTTGGCCACAAGGTTGCGATCGCACTCAACAATGAACATGTAGGAAGCATCGGTTGAAACCTCCGTTCCGTTCTCTGTCCAGTTCACGAAGTTGTAGCCAGGGTTGGGCGTGGCAACGAGCGTGCAGGTGTTACTTTCGGCGATGGTGCCGCCACCGCTCACGGTGCCGCCTGCCGATGGATTGGCCGTAACGGTGATGGTGTGGGTCGGGGCTACACGGACATCAATGTTGTCGATAGCAGCAGGGGGGTTACTGCCACTGCTATTGTCGTTTCTCCAGCAGAACGCTAACTTGTAGGTGCCAGCTGAAACATTAATTGTTGTGGTTTTCCTTTGCCATGATGATTGTTGATTCAAAATAGTGTTGTCATTCAAGTCAATCCAACCAGTGGGGGCTTCAAAGCTATCGCCATCAGTGAGTGTTGTTGTTGAAGGGACAAGACCTACACGGATATAGTCAAAACGGTCTTCGCCATTTGCTTTCCAGTCAAAAGAAATGACATAGTCTTTGGTTTCTCCGAAGTTAATATCTCTGTAAGCCCACACGGCACCTGCAGCTGTATTGTTGTATTGGTTGTCAGTACCGTTGTCGGAGATAAAGAGGCCCTTATTGCTATCGTGGGCTCCTGCTGCGCCATAATACCATTTGTTGGTGCGCTTGCCGTTGACAAATTGCCAACCATTTTGGTTGTTTTCGAAGTCCTCGATGTAGGGTAGGTTAGGCAGTTCTGCGATGATATTCACCATATAATCTTCGCATTCACCGTGATCGCTAGTAGGAGTGCAAGGATCCAACGCGTCTCCGTTCATATTATAGTGATACATCACTCTCATGAGATGGCTCCCTGTTGTAGCATAGTAGGGTATCGACACATTTATAGAAACGGTTGAATTCGGTGTAATGCTGTTGCTGTATGTTCCAACCCTTTCGGTAGAAGAATCAAAAGTGCCATCGTTATTAAAGTCAATCCAAATGGCTGCTCCGTGGTATCCACCGCCATCAGAACTGGACAGCGATGCCGAAACCTGGGAGCCTATCGTCAGCGTGGTTGACATAAGCGTGTAGTCACCATAGCCATTTGTTGATAAGCCTGTGGAATTGTTAATGTCTCCCAACGTAAAATTGGTAATATAGTCTGATACTCCACTGAAGGATGGGGTACAAACATCCCCACCGCCGCTAGGATTGGTATATGTCACACTGAAATCGTCGAAGTACCAAGAGCCTTCTTCTTCTACGTTGCCGGAAAAAGTATATTTTACGGCCAAACGGTAGGATGAGTTGGTAGGGGCACTCATGGTGGACAAGTCGTAGTTATACTGGGTATAATAGTTTGAACCTTCATGTGGTTCGATAGGTTGATCAATGTCTGTTATCTTGACGAATGAACTGGCATCATTGGCGTCGGTGACATAGCCAAATTGTCCACGACCTGCTAAATGACCAGCTACTTTAAACTGAACGGTGAGCGTATTCAAGGGCTTGTTGAATTTGGGAAGCACAAAAATGTTTGAATTGCTATTGCTGCCGTTCGTCCTGCATTCTAATGAATTAACACCAGCAGGAGATTCCCAAGCACCATTTATGAGGACACAGGGCTTACCATTGTATGTCGCCGGTGTGGCCCATTCACTGCTTAATGGCGCGGAGTGGGTCGTAGATTGGTAGCTTTCAAAGCCCTCCGACCAAGGTAGTGTGGCTGTAATAGCTTTGGGAGTTTCTTGAGCCTGTGCTGCCCACGGTAATCCAAGCGCGAGCAACAAGATAAAGAGTAAAGCCTTTCTTTTCATTGTTTTTAGTTGTTATTTAGTTGATTATCAGTTTGTTTTAATTGAATTTATTTTAAAATTGCCTCTAAAGCGGCCGCAAAGGTATGAAATAATTTTATAATAGAAAGGTTTTTTTTAGTTGGGAGTTGCTCCGCTCATGTCATCTATGTGGAGGGGTGCGGGATAGCGGGAAATGCTTTGCATTCGGCGTAGCCAATCTATGAGCGGAAGGGAGGGGGGCAGTTAACAGTTGTTCAGTTGGGAGTTGTTCAGTTGAGACTGGGGACGGAGGACTGGGGACTTAGGGCGGACGAGCTGACGGCTGATGGCTGACGGCTGATAGCTTATAGCTTATAGCTTACAGTTTACAGCTTATCGCTGACCGTTTGCAGCCGACAGCTCTTCTTTGAGGTAGCGGGCGGTATAGCTTTCGTTGCACAGCGCCACTTCCTCGGGCGTGCCTTGGCAGACGATGCGGCCACCCCTGTCGCCGCCCTCGGGGCCCATGTCGATGATCCAGTCCGCCATCTTGATGACATCCATGTTGTGCTCAATGATGAGGACGGTGTTGCCCTTGTCAACAAGTTTGTTCAATACGCTCATCAGCACCTTGATGTCCTCGAAGTGCAGGCCCGTGGTGGGTTCGTCCAAAACATAAAGAGTCTTGCCTGTGTCGCGCTTGGCCAGTTCGGTGGCCAGCTTCACGCGTTGTGCCTCGCCGCCCGAGATGGTGGTGGAGGCCTGACCGAGGGTCAGATAGCCCAAGCCGACATCTTTCAAGGTCTTGATTTTCTGTATGATGCTCGGGATGTTTTCGAAGAACTCCACCGCCTCGTTGATGGTCATGTTGAGCACGTCGTTGATGGACTTGCCCTTGTAGCGTACCTCCAAGGTCTCGCGGTTGTAGCGTTTGCCCTGGCATTCCTCGCATAAAACCGTCACATCGGGCAGGAAGTTCATCTCGATGACGCGCAAGCCCGCGCCTTTGCAGGCCTCGCAGCGACCGCCTTTCACGTTGAACGAGAAACGTCCCGCCTTGTAGTTGCGGATTTTCGACTCGGGCAACTCGCCGAAGAGTTTGCGGATGTCATCAAAGACCTTGGTGTAAGTGGCTGGGTTGGAGCGCGGTGTGCGTCCGATGGGTGCCTGGTCGATTTGGATGATTTTATCGATCTTCTCCAAGCCCTCGATGCTGTCGTAGGGCAGTGGCTCCTTCACCGAGCGATAGAACTTCTGGCTGAGGATGGGGGAGAGGGTCTCATTGATCAAGGTGGACTTGCCCGATCCGCTGACGCCCGTCACGCAGACCATCACGCCGAGGGGCAGCTTCAGGTCGACGTTCTTCAGGTTGTGGCCTTTGGCACCTTTTATAATTAGGTAGTCGCCATCTTGGGGTTTGCGCCGCGTTTTTGGCACTTCGATTTGTCGTTTGCCGTTGAGGTAGTCGCAGGTGATGGAGTGGCCGTTTTTGGTCTCGGCGGGTGTTCCGGCAAAAACGACCTCGCCGCCGTGACGACCTGCACCAGGACCGATGTCCACAAGATAATCCGCATTGAGCATGGTCTCCTTGTCGTGTTCCACCACGATGACCGAGTTGCCGATGTCACGCAACTCCTTCAGCGACTCGATGAGACGTTGGTTGTCGCGTTGGTGCAGGCCGATGCTGGGCTCGTCGAGGATATAGAGGACTCCTGTGAGTTGTGACCCAATCTGCGTGGCCAAGCGGATGCGCTGTGCCTCGCCGCCCGAGAGCGATGCCGCCGGACGGTTCATGTTCAAGTAGTCGATGCCGATGTCTAAGAGGAAATGCACACGTTTGTGGATTTCGCGCAGGATTTCCTTGGCGATGTCGTTTTGGCGTTCAGTGAGCTTGCTGGGTAGTTCGTCAATCCATTTGCCGAGGCTAAGGGTGTCCATGTTGGCCACCTCGGCGATGTTCTTCCCGTCGATGCGGAACCATTGTGCCTCTTTCTTGAGTCGGGTGCCGCCACAGACGGGGCAGCTCACATGGTTCATGAACGAGCCGGCCCAGCGCGCGATAGCTGCCGAAGCCTCCTCGTTGTTCTGGCTTTCGATGAAGTTGATGATGCCCTCGAAGTTGATTTTGTAGGTCGAGGTGATGCCAAGGGTCTCGCGTTTCACCTCGAAAGTCTCGTTGGTGCCGTAAAGGATGACGTCGAGGGCCTCGTCGGAGATGTCCTTCATCGGTGTGTCTAAGGTAAAGCCGTACTTCAGGCCTATGGCTTCCAGTTGTCTGAAGATCCAGCTGCCGGCCTTGTATTCGCCTGCCGGGGCAAGACCGCCTTTGCGGAGGCTAAGACTCGGGTTGGGGATGAGCTTGTCCTTATCGACTACGGCGATTTCGCCCAAACCGTTGCACTTGGGGCAGGCACCATAAGGTGAGTTGAACGAGAAGGTGTTGGGTTCTGGGTCTTCGTATGAGAGGCCGGTGGTGGGGCACATCAAGAGACGGCTGAAATAACGCAATTGTCCGCTGTCATTGTCGAGCACCATGAGAAGCCCTTTGCCATATTTGAACGCCGTCTGCACCGATTTCTTGATACGGGATAGGCTGTCTTCATGTACCTCGATGCGGTCAACGACGATTTCGATGTCGTGGGTCTTGTATCGGTCCACCATCATGCCGAACTCCAGCTCGCGAAGTTCGCCGTCGACGCGCACACGGGTAAAGCCCGCCTGACGAATGTGCTCGAACAACTCACGATAATGACCTTTTCTAGCTCTGACTGCAGGTGCTAAGATATTGATGCGTCTACCATTAAACTCCTTGATAATCAAGTCGGTGATTTGCTCCTCGGTGTAACGCACCATAGGTTCTCCAGTGTTGTAGGAGTAGGCGGTAGCGATGCGTGCATAGAGCAGACGCAAGAAATCGTATATTTCAGTAATGGTGCCCACAGTCGAGCGCGGGTTCTTGTTGACACTCTTCTGCTCGATGGAAATCACAGGACTCAAGCCCGTAATCTTATCGACATCGGGGCGTTCCATATTGCCAATGAACTGCCTCGCGTATGCCGAGAAGCTCTCCATGTAACGGCGCTGTCCCTCGGTATAGATGGTGTCGAAAGCCAACGACGACTTGCCGCTCCCGCTGATGCCGGTGATGACCACCAAGGCATTGCGTGGAATCGAAAGGTCGATGTTCTTGAGGTTGTTCTCGCGAGCACCGTTAATCTCTAACGTCTTGTCTTCTGAGAACTTGTTCATTCCGCTTTCCTCATCTTGCCATGGGTTTTGGCGAATTTTCCTGTCGGGATCTTGATGTCATAGCTGTTGCCCGCTGAAATCGTCAGTGAATTGCTGCGCAACCAGGGATTGAAATATTTCAGCATCTTGTAGTTGGTGCCTTGTTCATAGGCGAACTGCACCAGGTCGGGAATACTCTGGGTGACAGTGACGGTCTTGGTCTCATAGGGGCGGTACCATCCGTTGTCGCTGATTTGGAAGCCATACGTCTCAGGGTTCTCGGTGATGAGTTTCAGGGCGAGGATGCGGAACACATAGCGTTGGGTCTCTTCGGGCAAGCGCATGTCGTAATACGAGTCGACGCGCTGTTCTTCTATTGTGCGGGTGATTCTGCCAGGGCCACAGTTGAAGGACGCTGCTGCTGCGGTCCAGTTGTCGAATTTGCGGTAGGCGGCTTTGAGGTACTTGCAGGCTGCAACCGTCTCTTTCTCAACGTTGTAGCGCATATCTACCTCCTTGTTGATTTCCAAGCCATATTCCTTGCCTGTGCTTTCGAGGAATTGCCAAAAACCGACGGCTTTGGAAGGCGAAACGGCATTGGTCAGCTCACTCTCAATCATGGCCAAATACTTGAAGTCTTCAGGCAGACTGTACTGCTCCATCAGAGGCTCCATGACGGGGAACCAGCGTGTGGTGCGTTTCAGTTGTAATATGGTGGTGGAATGTCTGTACGTGTTGATCAGCAGCTCGCGTTCCAACCTTTCACGGACATAGAACAAATCCAACGGCACCTCTTCACCGCAAAAATACAAGGTGTCGGGCAGCACAATATCGTGCGTGAGATGGTCGATCTGGTCGAAGCTGAGGTATTCGTGATCAGTGCCTTCATATTCTTCCATTTGCTCATCGTTGGACTGCGCTATTGAATATGTGATGGCCGCGCTTACACCTATTAATAATATAGCGATGCCACAAGCCAGAAGTAAGTTTTTTGTTTTCATAGTTTAGTATAGTGTTGAGTATTTAGTGTTGAGTGAGGAGTAACGCAAAATGATTCAAAACGGTGTAACAAATTCCTTAAACATCGGCGAGACCTTATCCTTTTCGGACAAAATTGGCTCTTCGATGCCCCAACTGATGTTGAGATCAGGGTCGTTCCAGCGAATGCTCCCTTCCGAGGCCTTGTTGTAGACGTTGGTGCATTTGTAGGTAAACACCGAATGGTCTTCGAGGCAGACGAAGCCGTGGGCGAAGCCTTCCGGGATCCAGTACATGAACTTGTTGCCTTCGGTGAGCACCACCGACTCCCACTGTCCATATGTCGGCGAGCCTTTACGCAGGTCGACGGCCACGTCCATCACGGCGCCTTTCACCACGCGCACCAGCTTGCCTTGGGCGAAGGGTGGTTTCTGGAAGTGCAGCCCGCGCAGCACGCCGCGCATCGACTGCGATTCGTTGTCCTGTACGAAGGTCATGTCGAGGCCGTACTCCAAAAAGCGTTGCCGGTTGTAGCTCTCAAAGAAATAGCCGCGTTCGTCCAAAAACACGTCCGGCTTGATAACGAGGAGGTCTTTTATTTTGGTTTCTATTATCTCCATAATTTCAATTCGGAATTAAGAATGCGGAATGCGGAATAAGGGCAAAGCCCAGCGACGCATCGCGACATTCATCATTCATCATTCCGCATTCTGCATTATTTTAAAGGTGAACGCATTCGTTATACGCCGCAGCCGCAGCCTCCATAATGCCTTCCGACATGGTGGGGTGGGGGAACACGGCATGGATGATGTCCTCGCCCTTGGCACCTAACTCACGGCAGAGCACGGCAGCAGCCACCATCTCGGTGACGTTGTCGCCGACCATGTGGCAACCCAGCCAGTCGCCGGTCTTGGCGTCGAAGACGACCTTGATGAAGCCGTCGCGGTTGCCGGCAGCGGTTGCCTTGCCTGAGGCAGTAAAGGGGAACTTGCCGATCTTCACTTCATAGCCTGCGGCGATGGCTTTGGCCTCGCTCAAGCCGACGGAGGCGATTTCGGGTGTGGTGTAGGTGCAGCCTGGGATATTGGCGTAATTCAGAGGCTTGGGATTGAGACCGCAGAGCTTCTCCACGCAGATGGTGGCTTCGTGGTCGGCCTTGTGGGCCAGGGCGGGACCATGTACGATGTCGCCGATGGCATAGACGCCCGGCACGTCGGTGCGGTACCATTCGTCCACGTTGACCTTGCCGCGTTCGGTGGTGATACCGAGTTCCTCAAGTCCGAGGTTGTCGATGTTGGTCTGAACGCCGACGGCGGACAGAACGATGTCGGCTTCCACGGTCTTCTCGCCCTTCTTGGTGCTGATGGTGCAAACGCACTTCTCGCCTGTGGTGTCGACGTGGGTCACCGAGGCTTCCGTCATCACGGTCATCTTCAGCTTCTTGAAAGCGCGCTCCACTTGCTTGGAGACTTCTTCGTCTTCGTTCGGCACCACATTGGGCAGGAATTCGACCAAAGTGACTTTCACACCCATTGAAGTGAAGAAGAAAGCGAACTCGGATCCGATGGCGCCCGAGCCGACTACTACCATGCTTTCGGGCAGTTTGTCGAGCACGAGGGCTTGGCGGTAGCCGATGATTTTCTTGCCGTCGATAGGCAGGGCGGGCAGCTCGCGCACGCGGGAGCCGGTGGCCAGGATGATATGGTCGGCCTCATAGAGGGTGGCGTTGCCTTCGGCATCGGTCACTTCCACTTGTTTGTCTTTGGTCAGTTTGCCGTAACCGGCAATGATGTCCACGTTGTTTTTCTTGAGTAAGTATTGCACGCCCTTGCTCATGGTGTCGGCCACGCCACGGCTGCGGGCCACCACGGCCTCCATGTCGGGCTTCACTTCGCCTTCCACCTTGATGCCGTAGTTCTCGGCGTGGTTGATATAGGTGTAGACCTGCGCGCTCTTCAGCAGGGCTTTAGTGGGGATGCAGCCCCAGTTGAGGCAGATGCCGCCCACTTCGGCCTTCTCGACCACGGCGGTCTTCTTTCCTAATTGTGATGCTCTGATGGCAGCCACATAGCCTCCAGGGCCGCTGCCGATAACGATGACGTCGTATTTCATATTCGGGAATTTAAAGATTTAATATTCAAAGATTAAAGATTTCAGAATTTCAGAATTTCAAGATTTCAAGATTTGTTGGGCGTCGTTCTCGGTTTTGTCTTGAGCGATGTCTTCTTTGTGGCTTTTCTGCTCGCTAATCCGCTTAATCACCTTGAGCAATAGTGCCCAAAGCGTGAAGAAGGCCACTACGGCAATAATCCAAACGACCAATAACTCGGTAACCATTTACTTGATTTTGGGCGCAAAGGTACGAAATCGCCGCGACATATTAATATAAGGTGTAAAAAAGTCTTTGAGTCATGCCTAAAAAGTTGCAAGTTTGGAAATAATCCCTATCTTTGCACCATATTCTTAAACCAAAAAGACATGAATTACGACTCAACCCCCGTTCATCTCCTCTACACCGATGAGGAAATGAGAGACAGAATCAACATGATTATGAGCAGCCGCGACCACACCAAGGGCATCACCTTTGTCAATCTGTGCTACCAGCTGATCCAGCTCGCTTTCCAGGAGAACAAGGTGAAGAAACCTGACAATGTGATCATGACGAGCGAGGAACTGGCTCCCGAGGAGCAGGTGCACGTCAGTCGCATCCTGTGGGAACTCATCTGGGACCACAAGATTTTCCTCCTCTTCGGCCGCAGCGAGCTGCTCGGTTTGAGCAACGGTGAGGACCGTTTTGTGAAGTACTGAAAATAGTATTGAAAATCGACCGTTTATGTCATCCCCGCGCGGAAATGTGCGTAGGAATGGGATCTATAAACGGTCGATTTCGTATCAATAAAGCGTCTTTTTCGGCAAAAAATCGTCGGAAAAGACTCTTTTTTTATGGATGTGCAAAAGTTTTCAACAGATTTAAATCACTGAAACATAGATAAATAAATAGCTATATCAACAAAATTTCCAATTATTTTGAAAAAAGTGCGCGGCGTATTGAAAAAAGTTGTACTTTTGCACCCGCTGAATTGAATGAGGGCTTGCCCTTGAAAATGATATAGTTAAGGAACCTGATAAGGTAAACGTAATAGGTTTCTACACGATGTGACGCCAAAAATCAAGCGTACTAGTTGTCACAGCGTGGGTTTATAGACTTCTAAGCCGTCCCTGGCTTACCATGTTTCCCTGACTACATCTCGAAAAGTGCTGCCCTCGGCCAGTTTGGTACGAGTCTGAAATTGATTTATAATCAACGGATTAAAAACTAACAAATTAAACCAACAAATTTAAAATGCCGACTATTCAACAATTAGTGCGCAAAGGGCGCCAGAAATTGATCGACAAGAGCAAGTCGCCTGCGTTGGATGCCAGTCCGCAACGTCGCGGTGTGTGCGTGCGTGTTTACACGACGACCCCCAAGAAGCCTAACTCAGCTATGCGTAAGGTTGCTAGGGTTCGTCTGACCAACCAAAAGGAGGTCAACGCCTACATCCCCGGTGAGGGCCATAACCTGCAGGAACACAGCATTGTAATGATCAGAGGAGGTCGTGTTAAGGATTTGCCGGGTGTGCGTTATCACATCATTAGAGGTGCTTTGGATACCTCTGGTGTTGAAGGCCGCCGCCAGCGCAGATCGAAGTACGGTGCTAAACGACCCAAACAAGCCGCAAAGAAATAACGATTAGTCAAAAAAGAAAGACTTAAAGACATGAGAAAAGCTAAACCCAAGAAGAGAATTATCCTTCCCGACCCGAAGTACGGTGATGTGCAGGTCACGAAGTTCGTGAACAACATCATGCTTAAGGGCAAGAAGAACTTGGCTTATCAGATTTTCTACGAAGCAATGGACATCGTTGAAAGTAAGCTCAACGAAAATCCAGTTGAGGTATGGAAGAAGGCTTTGGCCAATGTTACGCCTCAAGTGGAAGTAAGAAGCCGTCGTA